>Ga0315285_10000138_pt1 | contig 70831 bp, 70 predicted proteins | sample YL17G09_36_MG_FD_203698 | JGI IMG/M metagenome (GOLD analysis project Ga0315285, IMG submission 203698) | Sediment microbial communities from Yellowstone Lake, YNP, Wyoming, USA - YL17G09_36 | ecosystem: Environmental > Aquatic > Freshwater > Lake > Sediment | place: USA: Wyoming | collected... | reverse complement strand
CATCTGCCACACATCGTCCAAGGCTATTTGTTGGCTCTGCATGTACATGGCATCAGGGCTGGCCCCTGACCCCCAGTCTCAAGTGTGGCATACAGCGAGCTCGATGGGAGAGGGATGGGGTGAGGGTGAGGCGCCTGGGTTCCCCCTCACCCGCGCCCTCTCCCCGGGTATCCTCTGGGTGCGGGAGAGGGGAACTGAGGGGTGAGCTGGTCAGGTTTTTTCGGATCAGGGTTCCCTTTGTCGGTTGTTCGTTTTGCATTGAAGGAGTGCCCCGATGGTCACCACCGTCCTGCCGGGTGATGCCGAGGCTGCGGTGCGAAGCGTTTCTCCACCCATCGCGCGGGTCCTGGAACGGGCGCTTGAGGGACGGGAACTGAGCCGCGAGGAAGGGCTGGTCCTCGCCGAGATGCCCGACGGGTCGGTGGACGAACTGGCGGCTGTGGCGGACGAGATTCGCAGACGCCGCGTCGGCGACATCGTCACCTACGTGGTGAACCGGAACATCAATTTCACCAACATCTGCATCATCGGCTGCAAGTTCTGCGCGTTTAGCACGGGCCCGAATGCTGCCGACGCCTACGACCTGTCCTTCGAAGAGATCGCGAAGCGGGCGCTCGAGGCCTGGGAGCGCGGCGCCACGGAGGTCTGCGTGCAGGGAGGGCTTCCCCGCGAGCTGGAGGGCTCTCATTACCGGGACATCCTGCGGGCGATCAAGCCGGTCACGCCCGAGATGCACATCCACGCCTTCTCCCCCATGGAGGTGGTGTACGGCGCGGAGAAGACGGGGATGTCGCTCGCCGACTATCTGGCCATGCTGAAGGCCGAAGGCCTGGGAAGCCTGCCGGGCACGGCGGCCGAGATCCTGGACGATAGCGTTCGGCAGCTCCTGTCACGGAAGAAGGTGACGGCGCCGCAGTGGGTGGACGTCATCACCACAGCCCACCGCCTGGGCATCCCGACCACCTCGACCATGATGTACGGCCATGTGGAACAGCCGGTGCACTGGATCAATCAGCTCTGCCTCCTGCGGGACATCCAGAAGGGGACGGGTGGCTTCACGGAATTCGTGCCGCTCGGCTTTGTTCACTCCAACACGCACCTCTTCCAGGAGGGGAGGTCCCGGTCCGGCCCGACGGCGGAAGAGCATCTGAAGGTCCACGCCCTGGCCCGGCTGATGCTCCAGGGCGTCATCGACAACATCCAGGTCTCGTGGGTGAAACTGGGGCGCGAGCTGTCGCAGCGGTGCCTGCAGGCGGGGGCCAACGACTACAGCGGCACCTTGATGGAAGAGAACATCTCGCGGCTGGCCGGGGCCACAGAAGGGGAGTACCTGCCGCCCGAGGAGTTCCACCAGCGGATCCGGGAGCTGGGCCGAATCCCGGCCGAGCGCAACACGACGTACACGTTGCTCAAGGTCTTCCCCCGGGACTACCAATGACGAATGACCAGATCCCCCTTACCCTCCCCTCTCCCCCCGCACCCAGAGGGTACCCGGGAGAGGGACGGGGTGAGGGGCGAACGCATTGGTCATTGAGATTTGATCATTGAGGTGTGCCGATGAGGACACCGAGCTGAGGTACAGGGAGACAGCGGGATGCGGATTGCCGTGGTCGGGGGGACCGGGAAGGAGGGATACGGGCTGGCGCTGGGCTGGGCCCGCGCGGGTCAGGAGGTGCTCATCGGCTCGCGGGTGACGGAGCGCGCCGTGCGCACGGCCGAAGCTGTCAACGCGACGGTGGGACGCGCGGCGGCCACCGGGATGCTGAACCGCGATGCCGCTGCGGCCGGAGAGATCGTGGTCCTCACGGTGCCCTACGATGCCCACGAGACGACCCTGAAAGACATCCAGGAGGCGGTCCGGGGGAAAGTCCTGGTGGATGTCACGGTCCCCGTAGATCCTGAGAAGCCGCGGCACCTCCGGATCCCCCCGGGAGGATCGGCCACGGAAGAGGCACAGGCCCTGCTCGGGCCCGAGACCCGGGTGGTGGCGGCCTTCCAGAACATCTCCCACGCTTACCTGGATCATGGAGAAGCGAGCGCTTGCGACGTCCTGGTCTGCGGCGATGACGCCGATGCTCGCCAGGAGGCGATCAAGCTGGCCGGTCTGTTGGGATTCCGGGGCCTGGATGCTGGGCCGGCGCGGAACGCGAGAGTGGTCGAGGGTCTCACGATCCTTCTGATGGGGATCAATCGGCGCTACAAGGCTAAGGGCGCCGGGATCCGAATCACCGGACTCCCTGACCAATGAAAAACTGATCCGCCTTTGACGGAGACAACCGACAACGCAACATTGATCGGTTGTCAGTGGTCGGTTGTCGGTTTTACATTTCTGCTTGGGTAAGGACGTTTAGGGGAAGGCATGCGCATTGTCGTGTTAGCGGGTGGTGTTGGCGGGTCGAAGTTCCTGTGGGGATTGGCGCAGGAGACAGGCGAGGAGTCCCTCTGCGCCATCGTCAACACCGGCGACGACATCGAGTTGCACGGCCTCAGGATCTGCCCGGACCTCGACATAGTAACGTACACCCTGGCCGGCCTCGTGGACACGGAAAAGGGTTGGGGATTCGCCGGGGACACGTTCGAGTGCATGAAGGTCCTGGAGAGATATGGGCAGCCCGCCTGGTTCAACCTGGGTGATCGGGATCTCGGGACGCACATCTTTCGCACCCAGGCCCTCCGGCAGGGGCGACGCCCGACCGATGTGGCGGACGCGATCCGCCGCGCCCTGGGCGTCGGCGCGCGGATCCTGCCCATGAGCGACGACCCGGTCACGACCTACATCCTGGTGGGCGATGGCCCGATTCGGTCCTTGCATTTTCAGGAGTATCTGGTTGAACGGAAAGCGGCCGACGAGATCCGCGGGATCGAATACCGGGGGAGCGCTCGCGCGCGCCCGACCGCGGAGGTCCTGACCGCGATCCGCGAGGCCGAAGCCATCTTCCTTGCGCCCAGCAATCCGGTGGCCAGCATCGGGCCCATCCTGGCCATTCCGGGAATCCGTGACTGCCTGCGCGCAACCCAGGCACCCATCGTCGCGATCAGCCCCATGGTCGGAGGCCAGTCCCTGAAGGGGCCGACCGACAAGTTCCTGCGCTGGGCCAGGGTCGAGGTTTCCCCATTCGGGGTGGCACGCCTCTATCACTCTGCCCTGAACGGGCTCGACGGGATACTGATTGACACGACGGATGCGGGCGAGGCGCCGCGCATTGAAGCCCTGGGCATTCACGTCCGGGCGGCGGAGACGGTCATGCGCGGCCCCGAGGAGAAGCGGCAGGTGGCCCGGATGGCCTTGAAATTCCTGGAGGCACTGTGAGACCGCGCACCGCGATCCTGATTCCCGTCAAATCCACTGCTCGCGCAAAAGCGCGACTGGCCTCTCTCCTGGACCAGGAGGTGCGGCAGCGACTCTCGCTGGCCATGCTGGAGGATGTGCTGGCGGCAGTCATGCCTGCAGTTGGCAACTTGGTGGACGCGGTCTGCGTGGCGACCTCTGATCCCGAGGCAATGGGAATCGCCCGGACGCATGGGGCGAGGGTCCTGGTCGAGCAAGAGCAGCGATCCGAAAGCCATTCGGTGGACGCCGCGTCGCGGGCCCTTGCCGAGCAGGGATTGGAGGCCGTGCTGACGATTCCCGCCGACGTTCCGGGCGTTCGCACGGAGGACATCGCAGCCGTCCTGTCCGCCGCAGGGGAATCGGATCGCGCCGTGCTGCTGGTGTCATCCCGGGACGAGAAAGGGACCAATGCCATCTGGAGGCGACCGCCCCAGGCCATCCCCTCGCGGTTCGGTTTCGACAGCTTCCGCAAGCATCAAGGCGAGGCCGAGGCGCGGGGGATCGCTTGGGAGATGCTCCTTGTGCCTCGCTTGGCCGTGGACATTGATGAGCCCGAGGATCTGGCGGCCTTTCTGGCGTTTCCCGGAGAGACCAGAACGCGGGCCCTGCTCGAAGGGCTGGGTGTGATAGACCGGCTGACAGCTCCCAAGAACCCGCGCATCTCTATGGTGGCACTCCCGGGGATTCCCGAGGTGGCCGAAGGGGATGATCTCGCCCATCTCATCGCAGAGGCCGCAGAGCGGGCGGGGACCGACCTCACGACCGGCGATGTCCTGGTGGTCGCGCAGAAAGTGGTGTCGAAGGCCGAGGGGCGGGTGGTGTCGCTCAAGGAAGTCGTTCCGTCAGGGCTGGCCCGCGAATTCGCCGAGACCTGGGGGAAGGATCCCCGGCACGTGGAAGTCGTCCTGCGCGAGTCGCGGCGCATCGTCCGGATGGACCGGGGGGTGATCATCGCCGAAACGACCCATGGATTCATCTGCGCGAACGCCGGGGTGGACGCCTCCAACGTTCCCGGGGAGGATCGGGTCTCGCTCCTGCCCGTGGATCCGGACGCCTCCGCAAGGCGGCTGCGCAAGGACCTGGAGGACAGGTGTGGCGCACAGGTGGCGGTGATCGTGTCCGACACTTTCGGCCGTCCCTGGCGCGAGGGGTTGACGAATGTGGCCATCGGTGTCGCGGGCCTGAGCCCGTTGGTGAGCTACATCGGCCAGCAGGATCCGCACGGCCACACGCTGCGCGTGACGGAACTGGCGGTGGCGGACGAGCTGGCCGGGGCGGCCGGCCTGCTCATGGGCAAGCTGGAGCGGATGCCGGTCGTGCACGTCCGGGGATACCGTTTTCAGCTGGGTGAAGGGCGGGCGCGTAATCTGGTACGACCCGCAGACCGCGACCTCTTCAGATAACCCAAGAATCCACTCACCGGGTTCGAGGGGAGCCCAATTGGCTGACTACAACTCGATGGCCTCGGAATACGCCAAGCATCGCCAGGTTCACCCCAGGGTTTTGGAGAATCTTCTTTCGGTCAGCCACCTTTGCTCTTCTTCCAAGGTGCTTGAGGTCGGATGTGGCACGGGCAATTACGTGATGCGCTGAAGACAGCGGTCGATTGTAGGTGCTGGGGGGTTGACCCGTCCGAGCAAATGCTTGCCAGCGCTCGTCGGCGCTCTGCCGAGATATCTTTCCAGTGTGGCAGAGCGGAGAAACTGAGCTTCACCTCGGACTTGTTCGACTTGGTATTCTCGGTGGATGTCATTCACCATGTAGGTGGCCGAGAAGAGTACCTGCGTGAGGCGTATCGAGTGTTGCGAAAGGGCGGAAGGATCTGCACTGTTACGGATTCGGAAGACATGATCCGTGGGCGTCGGCCTTTGGCGACCTATTTCCCTGAGACAATTGACGTTGACCTCCGGAGATATCCTCGCATCTGTGAGCTGAAAGAACTCATGGGCCAGGCTGGATTTGGAGGCATTGCAGAAGCAACTGTCGAGTTCCCCTATACCCTAACCGATATCCAGGCGTATCGCGACAGGGCATTCTCGAGTCTGCACTTGATTTCAGAGAGTGCTTTTGAGCGGGGAATTGCGCAGATGGAGCGCGATTTGGCCACAGGCGCAATTCCGTGTTTGTCGCGCTATTTGCTTCTTTGGGGGACCAAGTAGCACTCCGAATTGCGGGCCAGCGCCCGGGTCCGGCCGGCGGAGCGGGATCTGTTCCGGTGAGAGCCACGAGCCAAGGGCCACGAGCCGAGGAAGGATGCGGAACAACATGGGGAATGATGGGTTTGTGGTGGCCGCGCCGACCGATGTGCGGGAGCGAGTGAAGAGCCTGCTGTGCGATCTGATCGCCATCCCGTCCTATGGGGGAGCGGAAGAGGCGATCATCCGGTATCTCGCCGACCGCTTCGCCCGCCAGGACATTCCCCGCCGCGTGACGGAGTTGGAGGGAAAACCCATCAACGTGGTGGCGGAGATCGGGAAGGGTCCGCGGGCCATCGTCCTCAACAGCCATGTGGATACCGTGCCGCCGGGCGATCCTGCAGCGTGGCTCACCGACCCTCTGACCCCGGTGGAAAAGGATGGCCTGATCTACGGCCGGGGGGCGATGGATGCCAAGGGCTGTCTGACCGCCATGATTGTGGCCTTTGAGACGCTGGCCCAAAGGCGTGACAGCCTGCCAGGCAAGGTCATCCTGATGGCCGTGGGAGGTGAGGAGCGCGGGGGCCTCGGGACCAAGGCGGAAGTGGCCAAGGGTCTGAAGGCCGAGGCGGCCATCATTGGGGAGTCAACCCACTTGGTCCCGCTGGTGGCCCACAAGGGTGTCCTCAGGCTGGAGGTGGGGGTCATCGGGCGAGCCGCTCATGCCAGCGACCCGGAAGCCGGAATCAATGCCATCGTGGCCATGGGACCGATTCTCCTGGCACTGGACGAGCTGGCCGGCAAGGTGCGACAGCGGTCGGACGCGTATACGGGAAAGGCCAGCCTGGTGATCTCGACCATCTCGGGCGGGGTGGCGCTGAACGTCATTCCGGCGAGCTGCGTCATTTCCATAGACCGGCGCGTCTTGCCGAACGAGACGGAAGCGGACGTTAATCGCGAGATCGTGGAGGTCGTCAACCGCGCGCTGCCCGCTGCCTCTGGCGCTCGGGTGGCGGTGCGGAAGGTGCGGTTCGTACCGCCGGCCACCACTGATCCAGGGGAACCGATCGTGGCTGCGACCGAACGGGCGGCCTCCGCCGTGCTCGGGCGACCCATCCAGTCCGCTGGCCTTCCGGCGACCTGCGACATGACGTATCTGGTCAATGACGGCGGCATCCCGACCGTCATTCTCGGGCCTGGGGATATTGGTGTTGCGCACCAGGCCAACGAGCATATTTCCATCGAGCAGATGGCCCTGGCTGTGGAGGTGTACCTGAGGACTATTGACGCTTGGATGAAAGACGGTGCAGTGCGACGCTGAGGGAGAGGACCAGTTGTAGGACGCCGGCATGTCCCTCTCGCTGGACGATCGTGGCCGAGGGAGAAGCGACGCCGCGGGAGACCCGGAGGATGGCGACCCGAATAACCGAATGGGCGAAGGTCGAAAAGCTTCCTCCCCGCTCGCGGCACTCCTTCGACTTCGCCGTGGTACGACTGGCTGATGGGTCCTGGCTGACCATCCCGGTCGAGGTTGCGATGGGAGATCGCCCGCGACCCCGGCTGGTGGCAGGCGCGCGGAGTTTCGTATCGGTAAATCCGGGCGATCACGTCTTCGCCCTGTTTCCCCGCATCGGTTAGCGCTGATCCGAAAAAACCATTGAACCGCCATGACGCCGTTCGGCTGAGCTCACGACGAAGCCAAGGTCGCCAAGGATGCGATGTTTCGAACTCTCGACCGAAGAACGCGAAAACCGGTTTATGGGGCATTCAGGAGTTCCGTTCCTTCCCCCCAATCAGCCATTTCGGTATTGGCGTTCCGGGTACCCAGCGCCGGCGCTGGGTGTCCTTGGCGGTTGAGAATTTCGGATTGGGGTTAGGAGAGCCGAGGTGTCATCGGGGCGGCGCGCTCCGGTGGCTTCGTCGAAAGTGCCGTTTCGGTCGCAGGGGTGCGAGGAGGGAGGACAATGAAAAAGCGAGCCCGTATCCAAGCCTTCGCGGTGATTCTCGGTGTGTTGATCGCTGGGCTCTGGCTCACGGGGGCGGAGGGCGGCGCGCCCACGCCCGGGGGTGTCCTGCGGGTAGCCGTGACAGCCAGCCCGCCCACGCTGGATCCGCATGCCACCACGTTCGTCGCGGCCCGCGAGATCGGGCTTCACATCTTCGAGAACCTCCTGACCTTCGACGCCAAGTTCCAGCTCACCCCCCAACTGGCGGAGAGGTGGGAGGTCAGCCCGGACGGCAAGGTGTTCACCTTTCACCTCCGCAGGGGCGTCAAGTTCCACAACGGGAAGGAGATGTCCGCCGACGACGTGAAGGCGTCGGTGGACCGGTTCAAGCAAATCTCGCCGCGGCGGAACGAGTTTGAAGACCTGGCCAAGCTGGAGATCGTCACCCCCGCCGTGGTCCGGATGACCCTCTCCAAGGTCAACGCCGCATTCCTGGCCGCCCTGGCGAATCCCATCGGCCAGCTGGCCATCCTGCCGAAGGAGGCAGTCGAGGGGCGACCCATCAACAAGGCGGACATCATCGGGACCGGGCCCTTCCGGTTCGTGGAGTGGATCCCGGACCGCTGGGTGAAGGTGGCGCGCTTCAAGGACTACAAGCCGGCGGGCCAGCCGGGCATCGGCGGGTACGGCGGGGCCCGGACCGCCTACGTCGACGAGATCCTCTTCATCCCCGTGCCGGAGCCGGGGGCCCGGGCGGCAGGGCTCCAGAGCGGGGATTACGATTTTGCCGATTTCCTGCCTCCCCCGTTGGCCAGCCGGCTGGCCAACGACAAGAACCTCAGCGTGGTGCAATTGGCCCCATACACGTACGTAACCCTGTACTTCAACCACGCCGGGAAGTTCAAGGACCTGAGGCTGCGGCAGGCGGTCCAGGCCGCCCTGGACATGGAAGAGATCATGCAGGTGGCGAGCGAAGGCTCGGGACGCGTGGACCCGGGGTTCTACTTCAAAGAGCAGGTCTGGCACAGCACGGCCGGGGGGGAGCTCTACAACCAGAAGAATCCCGCCAAAGCGGGACAGCTGCTGAAAGAGGCCGGCTACAAGGGCGAGCAGTTCATCATGGTCACCAACACCGACTACGACTACATGTACAAGGCCGCCCTCGTGATCCTACAGCAGCTCAAGAAGGTCGGCATGAACATCAAGATCGAGGTCTATGACTGGCCGGGGGCCATCGCCCTGCGCAAGGATCTGAGCAAGTGGGACCTCTTCTATTCGAGCCATTCGACCCGATTCGATCCCAGCGCCAACGACTTCTACTTCATGTCGAAAACGACCTTCTTCGCATACACGAATCCGAAGATGGTGGCGTTGATCGAGAAGGCGAACGCCATCCTGAACTTCGAGGAGCGGTACAAGACCTACGAGGAGATCCAGCGGCTGATCTACGAAGACGTGGCCATGCTGAAACTCTACGACCACAACATCTGGCAGGGATTCTCCAAGCGGGTGAAGGGCTACACCCCCTGGGTGATGATCCGGTTCTGGGATGTGTGGCTGGAGAAATGACCGATCAGGCGTGAGACGTGAGGCGGGAGGCGTGAGGGGTAACGCCTAACGGTTAAAGAGGTATCCCGGATGGCAGGGTATGTGGCGCGGCGGCTGCTGGGGATCATTCCCGTCCTGGTGCTGGTGGCGCTGGGGTCGTTTCTCCTCATCCACCTCGTGCCCGGGGATCCGGCGGTGGTCATGCTGGGAAATGAGGCGACCCCGGCGCAGCTGGAGACGCTGCGGACGCAATTGGGCCTGGGCCGGTCGCTCCCTGAGCAGTTCGTCCTGTGGCTCGGGCAGGCGCTCCGGGGCAACCTGGGCGAGTCGTTCTTCCTTGGGCGTCCCGTGTCGCGCGCGCTCATAGAGCGCCTGCCCGCGACGATGCAGCTGGCCGTCCTCTCCCTGGTCTTCTCCCTCCTCATCGGCATCCCCGCCGGACTCATCGCGGCCGTGCGGCAGAATACCTGGTGGGACCAGCTCGTCATGGCTACGGCCATCGGCGGGATCTCCATCCCCAGCTTCTGGCTGGGCCTGGCCCTGATCCTGGTGTTCTCTGTGCAGCTCGGCTGGCTGCCGAGCGGCGGCTATACGCCTCTGTGGGAGGATGTCGGCCAGGGGCTCCGCACGCTCATCCTGCCGGCCGTCTCCCTGGGGTCCATGCAGGCCGCCCTCATCGCCCGCATGACCCGCTCCAGCATGTTGGAGGTGCTGCGGCAGGACTACGTGCGCACCGCGAAGGCCAAGGGGGTCCAGGACTGGTGGGTGATCGTGAAGCATGCGCTCAAGAACGCCATGATCCCGGTGATCACCACCATCGGTACCGCCTTCGGGGTCCTGCTGGGCGGAGCGGTGGTGGTGGAGATCGTGTTCACCTACCCGGGCCTGGGACGGCTGGTGGTGCTGGCGGTCCAGCGGCGGGATTATCCCCTGGTGCAGGGGGCCTTGCTCCTGACCTCGGTCATCTACGTGGTGGTGAACCTCGCGGTGGATCTGCTCTACGGCGTGTTCGATCCCCGCATCAAGTACGAATGAAACGGGAGCCCGTGTCCATGTCCACCTTCAGCGGGACCGCCTCCCCAGGGATATGGGCAGCCGACTCGGCGGGGCGGGCCCTGCTGCGGCGGGTCCGGAGGAACCGATTGGCCTTTTCGGGATTCTCGCTCACGTTGCTGATCCTGTTCGCGGCGCTCTTCGCCGGGATCCTCGCCCCCTATGATCCCCTGGACATGGTCGTCACGGACCGCCTGCAGTCCCCCGGCATCAAGCATCTCATGGGGACGGACAACTACGGGCGGGACATCCTCAGCCGGGTGCTGTACGGGGCGCAACTTTCCATTGAGGTCGGGCTGGCGGTCATGCTGCTCACGGTGGTTTCCGGGATCGCCTTCGGGATGCTCTCGGGGTACTTCCCACGGCTCGATAACATCATCATGCGGGTGATGGACGGCATGATGGCCTTTCCGGCGATTCTGTTCGCCATCGCGATCATGGCGGTGCTGGGACCGAAGACGGTGAACGTCGTCATCGCCCTCTCGGTGGTCTACGCGCCGCGCACGGTCCGGATCGTCCGGGCCACGGTCCTGGCCGTGAAGGCCCTGGACTACATCGAGGCGGTTCGGGCCCAGGCAGCAGGGCATCTCCGCATCCTATTCCGCCACATCCTCCCCAACTGCCTCTCGCCCCTGGTGGTCCAGGCCACGTTCAACTTCGCCTATGCGGTCCTGGCGGAAGCCTCCTTGAGTTTTGTCGGGGCCGGGGCACCCCCGCCCACGCCCAGCTGGGGTAACATCCTCAGCGAGGGTCGGGTGTACATGCAGGCGGCGCCATGGATCACGATCTTCCCCGGCGTGGCCATCGCCATCACCGTGCTGGGTCTGAATCTGGCCGGCGACGGCTTGCGCGACGTGCTGGACCCGCGCCTGAGGACCTGAACGCTCTTTCACGAATTCCACTCCAAGGGAGGTGCTGCTCATGTTGAATGGCAAGAACGATTTTCGGAGCGACACGATCACGGAACCGACGGAAGAAATGCGCGAGGCGATGCGCACCGCCAGGGTCGGTGACGACGGGCGGGAAGGCGACCCCACCGTGCGGGAGTTGGAGGAGTACTCGGCCGCCCTCCTGGGCAAGGAGGCCGGCCTGTTCGTGGTGAGCGGCACGGCCGGTAACCTGGTGTCGCTCATGGCCCACACCACGCCCGGTCAGGAGCTGATCCTGGAGCGGGACTCCCACATCTTCTGGTACGAGGTCGGCGGGATGGCGAGGTTGGCGGGGCTCGTGGTCAACCGGGTCGCCGGAAAGGACGGGGTCATGGCGCCCGAGGACGTCGAGGCGGCCATCCGCGGGGCGAACATCCACTTTCCGGTGACGGGGCTCATCAGCGTTGAGAACACGCACAACGTGGCGGGGGGTATGGTCGCGAGCCCCGCGCAGATGGCGGCCATCAAGGCGGTGGCGGATCGGCACGGGGTTCCGGTCCACCTCGATGGGGCGCGCATCTTCAATGCCGTCATCGCGCTGGGGGTTCCGGCGCGCGAGATCGCGGCGCATGCCGATTCCATCACCTTCTGCCTGTCCAAGGGGCTCAGCGCGCCGGTCGGTTCGGTCATCGTGGGGTCGAAGAAGTTCATTGACGTGGCCCGCAGGATGCGCAAGATGCTGGGGGGCACGATGCGGCAGGCGGGCGTGATCGCCGCGGCCGGCCTGGTGGCGATGAAGACCATGATCGACCGGCTGGCAGAGGACCACGCCAACGCGAAACGCCTGGCGGAGAAGCTGGCCACGATCCCCGGCGTCGCCGTGGACGCGGCCAAGGTCCAGACCAACATCGTCCGGACGAAGGTGTCGGGCCTGGGTGTGACCGCGGCCACGGTCATGGAGCGGCTGGCGCAGAAGAACGTCTATGTGTTGGCGCAGCAGCAGGACACCCTGCGTTGGCTGACCCACCGGCACGTGACGGCGGCCGACGTGGACGAGGCCGCTGCAACGATGGCCAAGGTCGCGGAGGTGCTCCGAGGATAGGCTGTCCGCCGGGGCGCCTGCCAACATCTCGACCGGATTCCAGAGGAGGCTCCGATGCGCTTCGGTTTCCCCATTCCGACACGGGGATCCCTGGGAACCCTGGACAGCGTCCGACGGCTGGGCCAGGCCGCGGATGAGTACCAGTACGATTCGATCTGGATCACCGATCACATCGTGATCCCGAAGGTCACGAAGTCCAAGTATCCCTATTCCCCGGATGGGAGCCTCGACCTGGAGGCGGCGCAGCATTACCTGGACGCGCTCACGGTAATGAGCTACCTGGCAGGCGTGACCGAGCGGGTGGCCCTCGGGTCCAGCGTCCTCATCCTGCCCTACCGGAACCCCATGCTGGTAGCGAAGATGGTGGCGACGCTGGATGTCCTGTCCCGGGGACGCGTGATCCTGGGAGTCGGGGTGGGCTGGATGCGCGAAGAGTTTCAGGCCCTGAACCTCACGACGTTCGAGGAGCGTGGCGCCGCGACCGACGAGTACATCCACATCCTCCGGGAACTCTGGACCAAGGAGTGGCCAAGCTATAAAGGTCGGTTCTATTCGTTCGATGAGATCCGGTTCTATCCCAAGCCGGTGCAAAGGCCGCACCCGCCCATTTGGATCGGCGGCCACACGAAGGCGGCCATCCGCCGCGCGGCCCGCCTGGGCGACGGCTGGCATCCCATCGGCCTGCGCCCGCCCGCCGGACTCTCCCCGGACGAGTATGCGAAGGCCGCAGCCGACCTGCGATCCCAGGCCGAGGCGGCAGGTCGGGATCCCAGGAAGATCACGCTGTCCTTCCGCGCCCCGATCAAGTTCACGGACAGTGCCGCCTCGGCCGCGCGGACGCCGTTCATCGGGTCGCGCGACCAGATCGTCGAGGACATCCGGGCATATCAGCGCCTGGGCGTGAGCCACCTGATCTTCGATTTCGCCGGTTCCAGCGTGGATGCCATCGTGGAACAACTGCATCGCTTTGCCGAGGAGGTCCGGCCCGCAGTAAGGGGTCGTCCCTAGGGACGACCCAACATTTTCAAATGGAAAACCGGCAACTGACAACTGGTCATTTCAAATCGTGAGGCGAGTTGGCCGGTAGTCGGTTGTCAGTTGTCCGTTTTCAATTGGCTCTCGCTGCTGCCAGAGCGCGGAAATCTCTGAACACTCCGGAGGTATAGGTGTGCTCAGCCCCTCTTCCGAGGATCTCGCCTTCCTTCAACAGGCCCGGGTGGGCCGCCTCCGAACCGAACCCCAATCCGAAATTACCAACCGCCAAGGCGCCAAGAACGCCAAGACCAGAAGGGCTCATTGGGGGAAACAAACGGAACTTCGGAAGACCCCATGAGCGCGCTTTCGGGTTCTTTGGTGGAGAGATCGGAACATCGTATTCTTGGCGACCTTGGCGTCATGGCGGTTCAAGTTTTTTCTCGGATCAGGCCGAATTGACACCGAAATTGCTTGACACAATGGCCTCCTTCGCCTACCGTGCTTTATCCGGACAGCCGGTCCCGAAGCCCCATAGACGGTTTTTGCGCGGCGCAACCCCCCAAAGACTCTCTAAGGGTCTTTGGGGTTTTCGTTTCTGTGGACGCCGGGTGACCGCGGAGGCGTGAAATGCAGGTGGGGCCGGGAACGATCGTGACGATGGGCTACACGCTACGGCTGGACTCCGGGGAAGTCGTGGACTCGTCGGAGGGACGGGAACCCTTGGTTTTCCACTTCGGCCCGGGCCAAATCATCCCGGGCCTTGAGCAAGAGCTTTCGGGGATGCAGAGCGGTGACCAGAAAGATATTCGCGTCGTCCCTGAGGAGGCCTATGGCCTTCGCGAGTCCGGGGCCATCCATCAGATTCCCCTGGACCGCTTTCCCGAGGACATCACGCCGGAAGTGGGCATGCGTCTCACCGTCCAGGGACCCCAGGGCCAAGAGATGCCATTCACCATCATCGCTGTTTCCGAGGACCAGGCCACGCGGGATTTCAACCATCCGCTGGCCGGAGAAAACCTGAACTTCTCCGTGACCGTGCGGGACGTGCGGTCTGGCGGAGGAGGTCGGATCGTCATGCCGGGAGAGGCGTGATGCCCACCAGGATCGGGATGGAGGACGAGGTCAGGGCAACCGCCCTGCCGGAGCCGGAAGAGTTCCCCGGCCTCTGTCGCGTCTGCGGGAGCGTCGTCCCGCGAGCCGGCGATCCGGCGAGCTGTACCCCCAGCCTCTGCAGCGAGCGGTGCCTGGCCCAGGCTATCGTGCAGTACTGGGCGGGTTTTGGCCTGCAGGCACGCGTGAGCATCCGGGACGGATACGCCCGCCTGGAAGGCCTGGGGGGCATCCTACCTACCGCCTGACCATCGGCGCCACAGCCCGCCGGTTTCGGCCCCGGTCCCTCGTCGGTTGATGCCGTCCCCTTCGCATGCCCCTGGGTTTACCGCGCGCTCACCCCGCCGTCGATCACCAGCTCGCTTCCCGTCATGTAGGCGGACTCATCCGACGCCAGGAAGAGGATGCCGTTGGCGATGTCCAGGGGGACCGCCAGGCGGCCGATTGGTGTCAGAGAGAGCCGGTGCTCCCGGACGCCGGGCTGGGCGTGCAGGTCCTTGGTCATCGGCGTCTCGACGAATCCCGGGAAGACGGAGTTCACCCGGATGTTCTCCGCGGCGTATTGCACGGCCGCCGTGCGCGTGAGGGTCCGCACGGCGCCCTTGCCCGCGGCATAGGCCGTGCCGAGGACGTCGCCGATCATGGTGTAGATTGAGACCACGTTGACGATCGACCCGCCGCCCGACTTGCGCATGGCCGGGATGGCGTGCTTCATGCCGAAGAAAGGGCCTTTGGCGTTGATGCTCCAGGAGAAGTCCATCCCCTCCTCGGTCGTGTGCTCCACGGTGGGGCGGGTGAGCACGCCCCCGCGGCCGGCGTTGTTCACGAGGATGTCCAGGCGACCGTAGCGGCCGAGCACCGCCTGGATCGCCTGGATCCACTGGGCCTCCTTGCTCACGTCGAGGAGCTGGAAGACCACGTCGCTCGCCGCGCCAGTGAGCTCGGCCGCAAGGGCCTTTCCCTGTGCCTCATTGACGTCGGCGATCACGAGACCCCGCACGTTTTCTCGCACGAACAGCCGGCACGTGGCCTCGCCAATCCCCGACGCGCCACCGGTGACAATAGCGACCTTCCCCACGAGTCTCGTGCCCATCGTGCCTCCTCCCTCAGAATAGGCCCAGGATGCGACCCTGGTCGTCCACGTCGATCTGCTCGGCGGCCGGGTGCTTGGGCAGGCCGGGCATGGTCATGATCTCGCCGGTGATGGGGACCAGAAACCCGGCCCCGGCCGCGATGTGCACCTTGGCTTTGTATCGGCCGTAGGGGATCAGTTCGTCGTCGGTGATGCCGAGCCGCTCCACGACCTCGCGAATCGAGCGCAACGCAGCACGATTGGCGATCTCGATGTCGCTGGGGAGCCCCATGGCTACCCACCTGGCACTCAGGCACTCAGGCAATCGGGCAACTGGGAACCCCGAGTTGCCAGATTGCCAAGTTGCCAAATTGCCCGTTCTCAGCGTCCGGTGCGGCGGGACACGATCTGTTGGTAGAGCGCCTCGTACTCTCTGGCGGACCGGTTCCAGGAGAAGTCGCAGGCCATCCCGTTACGCATCAGGCGGGGCCACTGGTCCGGCTGGCGGTACAGTGCCACCGCCCTGCGCACCGTCGTCAGCAGCGCCTCCGGGGTGGCCTCTGCAAACTTGAACCCATTCCCCGCACCCGTTTCCGGGTCAAACGGTTGGATGGTGTCGTCCAGGCCCCCCGTGGCTCGGACGACCGGAATCGTTCCGTAGGCCAGGCTGTACATCTGGTTCAACCCGCAGGGCTCGTACCGCGAGGGCATGAGGAACATGTCGGCCCCGGCCTCGATCTTGTGGGACAGGGCCACATCGAAGCCGAGCTTCAGTCCGACCCGTGACGGGTGGCGCGCTTTCGCCTCCTCGAAGGCCGTGTGCAAGTCCGCGTCCCCTGTCCCAAGGAGGACGAACTGCGTGTCCAGGTCCAGCATGGAGTCCAGGGCCTCGGCTACGAGGTCCATGCCTTTTTGCGGCGTCAGGCGTGAGATCACGGCCAGGAGGGGGACGTCGGGCCGCTCGGGCAGGTCGAAGGCGCGCTGGAGGTCCGCCTTGCAGGCCGCCTTCCCGCTCACGTCGTCCTGCGAGAACCTGGCCGCGATGAGCCCGTCCCGGCTGGGGTGCCACTCGTCGTAGTCGATGCCGTTGAGGATGCCGTGGACATCCCTGGTCCGGGCGCGCAGGACGCCCTCCAGGCCGTGGCCGAACTCCTCCGTCTGGATCTCCTGGCTGTATTTTCGGCTGACGGTGGTGATCAGGTCGGAAAAGACCAGGCCTGCTTTCAGGAAGTTCACCTTTCCGTAGAACTCAACGCCGAATGGGTTGAACAGCTCCGGCCCGAGGTTCGCGATGGCGAGGGCGGCGGGCTTGAACAGGCCCTGGTACCCCAGGTTGTGGACGGTGAAGAGGATGCCGGATCCCTGAAACTCGGGTGCATGCTGGTACGTGGTCCGCAGGTACGTGGGGACCAGGCCGGTCTGCCAGTCGTTGCAGTGGTAGACGGCCGGGATGAAGTCAAGGGCCTTCGTCATCTCCAGGATGGCCCGCGAGAAAAAAGCGAAACGTTCGGCGTTGTCCGGGTGGTCCCTCCCCTCGAATTGGTAGAGCCCCTTCCGGTCGTAGTAGCCGTCGTGCTCGATGAAGTACGTCGGGACGGATCCGATGGCCCCTTCCCACACGGCGGCGTTCTCGATCGCCCCAGCGATCGGTACGGGCAGCGGGCTCAGGATGCGCTTCAGGCCGTGCTTGGCGGCGTCCACCATCCGGTACTTGGGGAGGACGACCCGGGCGTCATGGCCCAACTTCGCCAGGGCCTTCGGCAGGGCCCCCGCGACATCGGCCAGGCCCCCGGTCTTGGCGAAGGGGGCGACCTCTGAGGACGCGAGCAGGATTCGCATAGTGTTCACCTCGATGATGCCTACGGGTGGGCGTCGGATGTTGGAAAAAGGATTCGCGGGCCGTACACGCGGACGGCGGTGCGCCAGCCCACGTTTCGCCGCTGCCACCGCGGCAGACGGCGCACGGCCTCAACGCGCTCAAAGTACCTGCCCTCCCGGCCATGCCAGTCACTGCCGAACAACAGCTTGTGGCCGCCGACCGCGCGCAGCAGGTCCTGGAGGGAGAGGCCATCCACCTGCAAGAACAGGTTGGGGAACCGACGGAGGCGTGTGAGCGTCTCCCCGCGCCAGCACCCGGTGTAACCGCAGATCACGGTCAGCCGCGGATACGTCCTTGCCAGGACGGCGAGGCCCATGGGGCGGTCGGCCTCCTCGCCGGTCGTATCGCCGCCTCCGCAAAACTGGATGGGCAGGCTCCGCTCGCCGCAATACTCGTAGAGCGGGACGAAATCCCTCAGCCGCGGGTCCTGGCCGAACCGGGGCATCGCGGTCATCACCCCCAGGATCTGGGCGGGGTGCTCGCCGCACAGCGCTTGAACCCGCTCTAGCCCCCGGCGGGGTGAGAGCGAGTCGTAATAGGCCAGGCCGAAGAGGCGCCCCGGGTGTTGCGCGGCAAGGCGGAAGAACTCCTCCGTATCCTCGTGGAGGACCACCAGGCTCGCGGTCACGCGGGCCCGGTCCATGTCCTCGATCAGGTCAGAGAGTTTCGCCGCCTCGGTTTCCTCGGGACGCTGGCCGGCCGTCGCAAGCGCCCCGCCCGCGTGCCGGAAGAGACCGGGCACCTTTCGCGAGAGCGGGACATCGCACACCTGGGTGTCCAGGATCCGCCCCGGATTGAGGCCCAGATGTTCTCGAAACCAGCTTAGCCGATGTACCATCGTGCGGCAACACCTCTCCGCATGTCAGAACCTCGGCGCCCGTTTCTCCAGGAACGCCATCACCCCTTCCCGGACAGCCTCTGACTGGAACAGCTCGCCGATCGCATCTATGGCGACCTGCTGTGCCTCCAGGAGATCCATGGCGAGCCCGCGATCCATGACGGCCTTCACCGTGCGCAGCGTCACTGCAGACTTGGCCGCGATCGTCCGCCCCAGCTCCTGTGCCACCGCCAGCGCCTGGCCCGCCGGGGCCACCCGATTGACCAGCCCGATCCGCCACGCCTCGCGGGCCTCCACCGGATCCCCGGTGTAGATCAGCTCCCGCGCGCGGGCTTCCCCGATCAGCCGGGGAAGCCGCTCGGTGCCGCCGCCCGCGGGGAACACCCCGAGTTTTACCTCGGGCATACCCAGGTGTGATGTCTCGCTGGCCACCCGCAGGTCGCACGCAAGGGCCAGCTCCAGGCCGCCCCCCAGGCAGTGTCCCTCGATGGCGGCGATGGTCGGGATGGGGAAAAAGTCCACTCGGTTGTACACCGCATGCTCGTGGACGGCGCGCTGCCGGCCGATCCGCCGCGCCGTCACCTCGGGAAACTCCTTGATGTCCGAGCCGACGGAGAAGGCCCGTCCGCCCGCGCCGTACACGATGAGGCACCGCACCTCCGCATCCGCCGCAATCTCTTCCAGGCAGGCGACGATCTCTTCCTTGGCCTGGTAGGAGAGGGCGTTCAGCGGCGGCCGATCCACGACGAGCGTGGCCACACCATTCTCTGCGCTCCACCGCACGAACTGACGCGTTGACTGATTGTTCATTCCATTCCCTCCAGATGCAGGAAATGCAGGCTGCCTGCCAGATCTTCCATGACCGCTGCATCCTACCCTGTGAACCCTGCCCGGATCAAGTCCCGTGGATCAACCTCTGTACCGCATCGGTCCCTTTTCGCCATGTAAAAGGGCAGTCGATATTGCTTGACAGTGCATTCGGGTCAGGGGTATATAGAAACAATCCGCCCTGTTCTTGCCCTCATGCTGGTTGGCCGGGCGATGCGTCCGGCTCTGCTTTTTTATAACTCTCAAGGGAGGAGTGGCCCATGCACTTACAACGGCACGCAAGAAGGTACGTGTGGTTCGGGCTGGTGGCGATGCTCATCGGCCTGCTGCCCGCAGCGGCTTGGTCCGCCACGGAGCTGAAGATCGGGTACATGGCGCATCCCATCCACGAGGTGTCGATCAAGTGGATGAAGCAGTGGGCCGAGAAGAACAACGTCACCGTCACGGCCGCCCCGGTCTCCTACGAGGTGTACGTCGAGAAGATGACGGCTAACCTTACCTCGGGCGGCGACCAGTACGACCTCATCTGGCACAACGACGATTGGGGGCAGCTCTGGGGGCGATACCTGGAGCCCGTGGATGACATCCCGGCCATCAAGAAGATCAACCGGTACCTCTTCGAACCATTCTTCCGGTGGGAGGGGCACGACACCGGCTTCCCCTTCGTGGAGACCATGGGGTGCTTCTTCTACCGCGGCGACCTGATCAAGGAGAACGAGGTTCCCCACACCTGGGACGAGCTCGTCAAGCTGTCGGAGCGACTGCAGAAGGAGGGCAAGGTGAAGTACGGGTTTGTCGGCGGGATGAAGTACCCGCACTCGTGGTTCACCTTCTTCTGGTCGATCTGGGCCAACGGCGGCGACCTCTTCATGCCATACTGGGAACGCGACACTGCCAAGATCGCCGCTGGCGGCTGGAAGGTCGGCCTGACGCAGCCCGAGGCGGTCCAGGCGCTGGAGTTCTGGTGGGACGCCATCCACAAGTACAAGATCGTCCCGCCCGGCCAGCCGACGTACACCCGCACCGATGCCAATGCCATCTTCATGGCGGGCGACGCGGCCCTCACCATGGCCGACACGACCTTCTATGGGGATTTCAACAACCCGGCCAAGTCCAAGGTGGCCGGCAAGGTGGGTGTGGCCTCGTTCATCATGGGCCCCAGCGCCAAGTTCAAGTCCATCGCCTGGCGCGACCCCTGGGGCTGGGCCATCCCCAAGGCCATTGCTCCCGAGAAGAAGAAGCTGGCCAAGGAGATGTTGAGCTGGATCACGCTGAGCAAAGAGGCCCAGGTGGATCTCTGGAAGCAGACCGGCGGCGTTCCCCCCAACGAGGATATGCAGAAGGAGATCGCCAAGGAGGACCCGCTGTTCCGGAAGATCCTGGCGGCGACCAGCGGATCCGAGAAGATCATCCACGGGGCCTTCTACTTCGCGCGCTGGCCCGAGGCCTACGCGACCATGGCGGATTACCTGGTCCGGGCAATGACGGGGTCCCGAGAGAACATCAAGAAAACCCTGGAGGAGGGTTCGCAGAAGGTCCACGACATCGCAGCCCGGCCATAGGAATTCCCGGGTGACCACACGGCCGAGCCTGAAGCGGTGCCCCGGGCTCGGCCGCTTTTCCGCCGCGAGGGTCCTATGAAGGCTGCCCGTGCCCATGCCCGGTTCGGCGAGCGCGAGCGGTTCATGCTCGCGCTCATCCTTCCCGCCGTCCTCATCCTCATCTCCTTTCAGATCATCCCGATTCTCATCGGCGCCAACGCCAGCTTCCGAGTGTATCCGCTCTTCCACCCTACGAAGACCTGGGTGGGCCTGACCAATTACATTCGGATCCTCACGGACCCCCTCTTCTACGGGACGGTCCTGCCCAACACCTTCCTGTTCATGACATGCTCGGTGACCGGCGGCCTGGTCGCGGGGCTCAGCCTGGCCATGATGCTCAACCGGCCGTTCCGGGGGGCGCGGCTCGTCCGGACGGTCATCCTGCTCCCCCTGATGATCGCCCCGGTCGTGGCCGCCATCATGATCACCTGGATGTTCAACGACCAGTTCGGCATCGTCAATGTGGTCTGGCAGGCGTTGGGCTTCGAGCCCGTCGTTTGGTTCCTGTACCGCTGGACCAGCATGGCCATCGTGGTCCTGACCGACATCTGGCTGTGGACGCCCTGGTTCACCATCATTCTGCTGGCAGGCCTGCAATCGATCCCCATCGAACCTCGCGAGGCGGCCATGATCGACGGGGCCGGGCCCTGGCTGATCTTCTGGAAGGTGACGCTGCCCCTCCTGCGGCCCGTCCTGATGGTGTGCATCGTGATCCGGTCCATCGACGCCTTCCGGGTCTTCGACATCGTCTGGGTCATCACCAAGGGGGAGCCGTTCCGCTCCACCGAGGTATTCAGCATCTACGCCTACAAGCAGGCCTTCATCTACCTGAATTTCGACCAGGGCTCGGCCGCCGCCATCATCGGGGCCATTATCATCATGATCGTGGGCGGTGTCCTCTACTGGGGGCTCAGCCGTCTCCTGGAGGTCTCGCGGTAGATCATGCTGAAGGCGGGGTGGAAGCGCGCGTTCTTCGGGCTCTCCTTGGCGGCCATCTGCCTGCTCATCGCCTTTCCGATCCTCTGGATCCTCCTGACCTCGCTGCGTCCCGCCTCGGAGGTCTTTTACGTCCATCGGGGGACGCACTTCACCCTGCGGAATTTCCTGGAGGTCCTGGCCAAGCCGGAGATAAAGCGGTCGTTCTTCAACAGCGGGCTGATCGCCACGCTGGCGACGATTCTCTCGCTCCAGGTCACCATCACCAGCGGCTACATGCTTTCGCGCTTTCGGGGTAGAATGGCCAACACGTGGTTTGGCCTGATCTATCTCTTCCGGGCCATCCCGTACATCGCCTGGGTCCTGCCCCTGTACGTGGTGGAGCAGAGCCTGGGGATCCTGGACTCGTACTGGGGACTGCTCCTGCCCCACATGAGCGTCCACATCTGCTTCTTCTCCTGGCTCATGAAGGGGTTCTTCGACGGGATCGATCCGGACATGGAGTTCGCGGCCCAGATCGACGGCTGCTCGCGCTGGGGGGCATTCCTCAAGATCGCCCTGCCGCAGGCGGTCCCCGGCATCGCCGCCCTGGCAATCCTGACCTGGCTCTGGACCTGGAACGAGTTTTTGTTCGCCCTGATCCTGACGGGGAGCCGGACCCCCATGCTGACCGTGACGATGGCTCAGTTCGTCCACGAGTTGGGGATCGAGTGGAACCTGATGAGCGCCACGGCGGTGATGGCGCTGGCGCCGGCCATCCTCGTGACCTTGTTCGCGCAGGAGTACGTGGTCAAGGGCCTGCGGGTCTGAACCGTGTCCTCACCCGCCCAGCCGCCTGGAATCGCCGGGCGCCGGGCGCGACCTTAAAGTCTGGCGAATGACCCGCCATTTCCATTGCGGACAGGAGAAGCCATCGTGAAGCTCGAAGGGCAGGTGGCCCTCGTCACCGGGGGCTCGGGTAGCATCGGCCGCGCCATCGCGCTGGGGTTGGCCCGCGAGGGTGCGGCAGTGGCCGTCAACTACGTCAAGCACGCCGAGGAGGCCCAGAGCACAGTCCGGGAGATCGAGACGTTGGGGCACCGGGCCTTCGCTGTCAAAGCCGACACCTCGCAGCGGGCCATGGTCCAGTCCATGGTGGAAGAGGTGACGACGCGCCTCGGTCCCATCGACATCCTGGTGAACAACGCCGGGGTGCAGAAGCGGGTCTACTTCCTGGACCTGGAGGAGGCTGATTGGGACTGGATGCTGGGCGTGAACCTGAAAGGGTACTTCCTGGTCGGCCAGGCGGTAGCCGCTCGGATGAAGGCGAGAGGCAAGGGGAAGATCATCAACGTCTCGTCGGAGGCCGGGGGCTTTCCGGCCCAGCGCATGACGGCGTACTGTGTGTCCAAGGCTGGAGTGGCCATGCTGACGAAGTGCATGGCGCTCGAGCTAGCCCAGTACGGGATCCGGGTCAATGCGTTAGCCCCGGGCCTCACCCGGACCGACATCAACCGGAAGGACCTGGAGGACGAGGCCTTCCTAAAGGCGAGGCTGGCCCGGATCCCCCTGGGACGGGTGTTGGCGCCCGAGGATCTGGTCGGGGCTGCGATCTTCCTGGCTTCGGCCGAGTCGGACATGATGACGGGGATGACGCTGCAGGTGGATGGTGGACGGGGGATCGCCTGAGCCGGCGGGAGGTGCCATGAACACGATGGGACGGGTTGCCCTGGTCACCGGGGCGGCGACCGGAATCGGCCTGGCCATCGCTTTGCGCCTGGCGCGTGCGGGCTACGACATTGCTGTCGCCGACATCAACGCTCCGGGCGCCGAGGCGGCGGCGAAGCAACTTCGAGAAAGCGGCCGGCAGGCCGCCGCAATCCAATGCGATGTGGGCGATCGGCAGGCCGCGTTTCGCATGGCCGAGGAGGCCACGCGGGCCCTGGGGGACATTGACCTCCTGGTGAACAACGCCGGGATCGCGCGCCTGGGGCCGCTGGCGAGTTTTTCGGAGAAGGACTGGCGGGACCTCTTCAAGGTGAACGTGGATGGGGTCTTCTTCTGCTGCCAGGCGGTGCTCCCCCGGATGCTGGCGCGCCGTCGGGGGAACATCGTGAACATCGCCTCCTGGAACGGGAAGCTCGGCGTGCCGAACTTCGGAGCGTACAGCGCGACGAAGTCCGCCGTGATCGGCCTCACGCAGACGCTGGCGCGGGAGCTGGCATCCCACGGCATCCGGGTGAATGCCGTCTGCCCGGGCATCGTCGCCGGTACGCCCATGCGGGCGCAGGTGGAGCGGGAAGGTCAAGCCTTCGGGCTTCCCCCGTCGTTGGAACGCGCCAAGATGATCCCTCTGGGACGGCTGGCCTGGCCCGAGGATATCGCCAATGCGGTGGCCTTCCTGGCCTCCGACGAGGCCGCTTACATGACCGGCCAGGCGATCAATGTCACCGGGGGACTGTGGCTTCACTGAGAACCATTTCGGATTGCGGATTTCGAATTTGGGGAAGTGACCACCATGGGGAGAATAAGAACACCGGATGAGGGACTGGCACTGGTCCTGGAGCGAGTAGAGAGCACGCTAGACCAGGTGACACGCCAGGACATCTTTCCTCACGCCGCCCCCTCGGCGACCGGGATCTGGGAGGGAACGCGGGAGGGAATGTGGACCAGCGGGTTCTGGGCCGGCCTCCTGTGGCAGCGGGCGGCGGTGACCGGCAGGCCAGAGGATGTGGCCACGGCCACCGGGTGGACGCGGCGTCTCTCCCCTCACCTGAACCACCAGACCCACGACATCGGGTTCGTCTTCTCGAGTTCCGCGGTCCTGGGTTGGGAGATCGGCCGGGTTCCCGAGTGCCGGGACCTTGCACTCCAGGCGGCGGACCGCCTGGCGGGCATGGTGAGCCCCGTGGTCGGGGTGATTCCCGTCGGTTCCCAGGCAGAGATCGCCGCCGGCCTGGACGATGTCACCATCGATTGCCTGGTGAACCTGCCGCTGCTCTGGTGGGCCTGGAAGACGACGGGGGAGGAGCGGTTCAAAGAGATCGCCATATCTCACGCCGATCGGACGGCGGGGTGGCAAGTCAAGGAGAATGGTCGGGTCATCCAGTCCACCCACTTCGACCCTCGCACGGGACGGGTGACGAAGGAAGAGACCCACCAGGGGTCGGGGACGGACGGATGCTGGGCGCGGGGTCAGGCCTGGGGCGTCTACGGTTTCGCCGCGGCCTACCAGGCGACGGGCGAGGAGCGCTTCCTGGAGATCGCCGATCGGGCGGCCACCTATTACTTCCATCGGGCCGAGGAGGACCTGGTCCCCTTCTACTGCTTTGACGATCCGGCGCGGCCAAACGTTCCCCGGGATTCGTCGGCCGCGGCGATCACGTGCGCGGGGCTCATGATCCTGGCGGAGCATGCCAAGGATGCGATCCGGCGACAACGGTCGCGGGACCGGGCCGAGGCACTGCTCTCGGCGATGCTCACCGGATATCTCACCCCGCTTGGAAATGACGAACGGCGTCCGCGCGGGATGCTCCTCCACGGCTGCTACAACAAGAACGCGGGCTGGCACACCGACCACGAACTCGTCTGGGGCGACTACTATCTCCTCGAGGCCCTGAGGGCCTGGGCCCGCCTCCGCTGAATCAGAGAGGCAATCGGGCAATTCGGCAATCAGGCAACTGGGATCCTCCTGATTGCCAAATCGCCAGGTTGCCTGATTGCCCGCTATTGCCTTGGCGGTTTAGTCCAAGTTTGAAACGGAGGGGGAAGAGAGGAAACCGGGAATGGCGCCACGGATTGTGACTGCCTCGGAAGCTGCGCAACTGGTTGCCGATGGGGCGACCGTCGCCCTATGCGGCTGCCTCTCCCTGCTGGAGCCGGATGCGATCCTGCAGGGAATCGAGGCGTGCTTCCTTCAGGATGGTCACCCCCGCGATCTCACGGTCATCCATCCGGTTATGGTGGCCAGCCGGAAGGGCACAGGCATCAACCGGTTTGCCCACAACGGCCTCATGCGGAGGGTCATCGGTGGCTCGTTCAGCATCTTTCCCGACTACGAGATCACCGGGATGATCAAGCAGGATCGGGTCGAGGCCTACAACCTACCCATCGGCACCATCATGCACTGGCTGCGCGAGAGCGGGGCGGGGCGCCCGGGCCTGCTGACCGCGGTCGGGCTCCAGACCTACATTGATCCCCGGGTGGAGGGCGGCCGCACCAACGCGGCCGCCAAGGAACCGCTGTCCCAGATCGTTCACCTGGCGGGACAGGAGTGGCTTTTCTATCCCGCGCTCCGCGTGGGTGTCGCGATCATCCGGGGAACCTCGGCGGATCCACAGGGGAACATCTCTGTGGAGCATGAGCCAGCCTCCCTGGGCATCTTCTCGATGGCCCTGGCGGCGAAGTGTTCCGGAGGGACGGTCATTGCCCAGGTGAAGCAGCGGGTCGAGCGAGGGGCCGTCCATCCTCGGCTCACCCTGGTGCCCGGCCGATTGGTGGACGCGATCGTGGTGCACCCCGCGCAACCCCAGACTGGCACGGGTGAGCATCTCGAGCTCACCGGCGAGACGCGGTTCCCGCTGCAGCCCGATCCCATCCCGCTGACGATCGAGTCCGCCATCGCACGACGCGCCATGCGGGAGATGCAAGACGGACAGCTCGTCAACCTCGGCTACGGCGTCCCCGCCATGATTCCGGCGCTCGGGTTTTCCCAAAAACTGCACGAGCGGGTGGCCTTCAGCATCGAACACGGGCCAGTGGGTGGGCTCCCCGAGGGCATGGACCTTTTCGGGGCGTCGGCCAATCCCGACCTCTTGATGGATTCCACGTCCGTCTTCGACCTGTATGAGGGGGGACACCTGGACATCACCTTCCTGGGCTTGGCCCAGGTGGATCGCGAAGGGAATGTCAACGTCAGCAAGTTCGCCCACATGGCGCCGGGATCGGGCGGCTTTGCCAACATCTGCCACCAGACGAGGAAGATCGTCTTTTGCGGAAGCTTCACGGCGGGCGGACTGCAGGCAGAGATCGTGGACGGCAAGGTGATAATTCGCAAGGAAGGCAGGGTCAAGAAGTTCGTCAAGAAGGTTGAGCAGATCACCCTGAGCGGCAAGGCCGCTCGCGAGAAAGGACAGGAGATCCTTTACGTCACGGAGCGGTGTGTCTTCCGCCTGGGTACCCAGGGCCTGGATTTGATCGAGGTCGCCCCCGGGATTGATCCTGCCAAAGATATTCTCCCCCAAATGGAGTTCCCAGTCGCCATCCCGCCCAACGTCGCCACGATGGACCCCGCGCTGTTCCGGGAATACTGATCAAGCTCCCATCCTCTGATCATTGAAGTGAGCGTGACCGGGCTCGTGAGCCCAAGGCGTCTTGTTGGAAAGACCGCACTGGGGAACCTCCGGGGAATCCTATGCCAGGTGTCAACAACGAAGATGAGGGCTTTGACGCCAGAGGTGGTATGCACCAGGCAGGAGGATCACTTACGGAGTGCGTGAACGAGTCGGGTCACTTTCTCCTCGCTGTTGATCCCAAGGGTCTTCGCTCGTAGCGCTGTCTGCAGCTGGAGCTTCCGCCAGCCTCGTTCCTCAATGTACATGCGCAAAGCCGCGCGAACCAGCTCACTTTTGGTCGAGCCCTCCTCCCTCGCTACCTTCTCGGCCTCCCTGAGCAGCTTAGGAGGAAGCGAAATCCTCCACGTCTGAGTCGTGCGCATAGCGGGCCTCCATCCAGATTGTTTCTTACTGGCCAAGATATCTTCAGGGCTGTTCATATGTCAAGGGAGCCAGTTCCCCATCTGAAATGGGAGGGGATTTCCCTCGTGACCCTGTAGACGACTTCTTGCGCTAGCGGGCTCGGCGGCGCGGTGGCCGAGGTGCTGGCCAAGCATGCCCCGACGAAGATGGATTACGTGGTCATCCAGGATCGCTTCGCCGAGTCGGGCGACTACGTGGCCCCGATGACCAAGTACGGCATCTCCAGCCAGGCCATCGTCGAAAAGGCGAAGGGTCTGGTTGGGCGGTAGTTATTCCGAGAGTCCACTTTGAAATGACGAGGCCGGGGAGAGTCTCGCTCTCTCTCCAGCCTCGTCCCTGATCTACCAAGAGTCCCCTCGTCGGCCATTATCTCTCGGGCGCCCTCCGCGGCTACAACCCCTTCACGCACCCTATCCCATGCCGTGTTTCGCCTTGATTGTCTGCTGCGCCTTCCGTGTTACTGCAGCGGGGAGCCTTTTGCCGTTGACACTCGCCAACTCCTTCGATAGGGTTCTGCCCGAGCCTCCCGGCACCTCTCCACATTCCTTGGGAATGCTGCTCCGTTAAAGTCCCTACCGAGCAGAAAGGGCCGTCTGGCCGTTGATTTAGGCCCCTCTCTTAGAGTGCACTCATGACGAGTATCGGCTTCTAACGGAGTATCCTCCCGCGTCGTGGCAGACCGACCCATGCGATTCCCAGCCGGCCTCCGCGCTCTCAACCATCGCGACTTCCGCCTCTTCATCTCCGGGCAGCTCATCTCGCAGATTGGCACCTGGATGCAGAGCGTGGCGCAGTCATGGCTGGTCCTCGACCTGACCAACTCTCCCTTCAAGCTGGGGCTCATCGGCACGCTGCAGTATGGCCCCATGCTGTGCCTCTCCTTCGTCGCCGGGGCCATCGCCGACCGGCTGCCCAAACGTCGCGTCATCATGGCGACGCAGACCGCCCTCATGTGCCAGGCGTTCGTCCTGGCCTTCCTCGCCTGGACGGGTCACGTGCGGTATTGGCACGTGGGGATCCTGGCCACCTGCTATGGCCTGGCCAACACCCTCGACATGCCCACGCGGCAGTCGTTCGTCGTGGAGATGGCGGGCAAGGACGACCTCACGAATGCCATCGCCCTGAATTCCGCCATGGTCAACGGCGCCCGAATGGTGGGTCCCGCCGTCGCCGGTCTCCTGGTGGATCGGTATGGCGTTGCCCCCGCCTTCGGCCTCAACGGGCTGAGCTTCGTGGCCGTGATCCTTGCCCTGGCCGCCATGCGGGCCGAAGGCCTGCCGCGCCGTGAGAAGAGCACCACCGTCCGCGAGGACATCGCGGCCGGCATCCGCTACGCGCACCACATGCCGCTCGTGGCCCTGATCCTGAGCCTGCTCTTGACCGTCAGCCTCTTCGTCATCAACCACACCGTCCTGGTTCCCCTCCTGGCGCGAGACACCCTCCGCGTGGGAGCGCACGGGTTCGGCCTCCTCATGGCGGCCCTGGGCACGGGGGCGATCGTCGGGGCGCTGGCCCTGGCGACGCTGGTGAAGAGCCGACCCCCCCTCTCCCTTCTCATCGGCGCCGCCCTCACCGCCTCGAGCCTCACGCTGCTGGTCGCGGGGATCCGAAACTTCTGGGCCGCCATGATCGCCCTGACCCTGGTGGGGCTCTCGCAGATTGTGTTCTTGGCGAGCTCCAACACCACGCTCCAGATGGTGGTCCCGGACCGGATGCGCGGCCGGATCATGAGCCTCTACGCCTTCGTCTGGGTCGGCGTCACCCCCATCGGGTCCCTCTTCGTCGGCACGATCGCGGAGTGGTTCGGGGTTGCTGCCGCGTACGCGGTGGGGGGCGGGTTGGGATTGGCCTGCATCCTGGGACTGGGCCTGATGTGGAAGCGAGGGCGGGCGCGATCCGACTCGGCACCGAGTCTCGCACCCCCAATGCCTTGAGCGCGTCGTTCAACTGCTGCGCACAAATGGCCTCCCGGTCATGGATGAGGCGGCGGTAGGGGTGCTCCTCCGCGAGGACTTCCCGGCTGTGGCCTGCAAGAACTCGATACGATAACGCTAAATGGTGCCTTTCAGCGGAAGTTAGGGGGCAAGGCAAGAACGGACGGAGTATTTGCGGAGCACACGAGGCCAGACGGAGTTCTTGCGGATCACAGCGAGTTGAAACTTCCGCAGTCGCGTCCCGTTCATGCCTTTTTGGTCAAGCGATCGATCTCCGCCATGTCGTCTGGCGTGAGTACCCAATCAGTGGCTTTGACATTCTGCTCCACCTGCTCTGGGCGTGTGGCTCCGGCGATGACGCTGCACACCGTTGGCCGTGCCGTTAGCCAGCTAAACGCAAGTTCCAGGAAACTGCGGCCTCGTCTGGCGCAAAAATCGTCCAGACGTTCCACGATCTGCCAGTTCACGCCTGTCAGATAGCGATCCGCGAGCCTCTGTGTGTATGTCAGGCGCGCACCTTCCGGCATCGGCTTATTCCGCTTGTACTTGCCGGATAGCAGACCGGACGCCAGAGGAAATTACGGCAATAACCCGAGCCCATACGCTTCCATGGCTGGCAGGAGCTCGCGTTCCGGATCACGCACGAGCAAGCTGTACTCATCCTGACACGACACAAAGGCGTTGACACCGAGGTGCCTGGCCTGGCTGTCCACAGCGCTTCCACAACCTGCCACGCGGGAAGATTCGAGCATCCGATATAGCGCACCTTGCCTTGCCGGATCAGGTCCTCCAAAGCCCGGAGGGTTTCCTCGATGAGCGTCAACGGATCCGGCACATGAAGCTGATAGAGGTCAATCCAATCCGTCTTGAGCCGCCGGAGGCTGGCTTCCACTGCCGAAAGAATGTAGCGGCGCGATGCACCCTTGAGGATTCCTGCTTCATCCATCGGCATGCCAAATTTGGTCGCCAGGACAATGTCCTTGCACCGATTGCCCAAGACCTGGCCCAGATCTGTCCCTGAGCCGCCACGTTCGCCGTAAGTGTCCGCCGTATCGAACAGGGTGATTCCAAGGTCGAGTGCCTTGTGGACGACCTTCCGCGACGCCTCCAAATCGGTGCGTCCCCCGAAATTGTTGCATCCCAGCCCAACCAGCGATACCTGGAGGCCAGACTTGCCAAGAGTACGCTGCTTCATTTGTATCCCCCTGTGTTGTCATGAAAATGAGTTTCCGGCCGTCGTGGTGAGCCAAGTAAGACTCGAATCCACGGCGTGCCCGCCACAAGGTACGGACCGTTCTAACCGACCCTAGGCGGTGAGCAGAGGGATTCGATGTAGGCGCGGCTTTTTCGATTCTTGATTGCGCGCTCCCGGGCAGCGGCACCCTGCCGCGTCGGAAACTCTTCTTGATGCACCAGCCGCCAAGGCCCACGACCTTTCGCCGCCTCTGTCCGCCCCTCGTTGTGTCTCCGGACGCGATCTTCCACGTCATTGGTATGACCCACGTAGTATCGACCGGTGGTTTGGCTCTGAAGGATGTAAACCCAGTATGGCATAAACAGGAAAGCCACCCGTGCGGGTGGCTTGGGTGGGATTGGTGGCGGGGCCGACGGGATTCGAACCCGCGACCTCCGGCGTGACAGGCCGGCGTTCTAGCCAACTGAACTACGACCCCGCGTATGGTTGCGTGTCGGCCCCGCCCACCAGACCTCCGGCGGGACCCGCGACCTGTCCGCGCAGGTGGCGCGGACCGGTCTTACCAACTGAACTACGACCCCGCGTATGGTTGCGTGTCGGCCCCGCCAGGGTGGGGGGCCGGTGCGACGGAATACTGTTACCACGTCGTCCAGCAGTTTGCAAGGGTTTCCTGGAGGCCATGCCGCAAGAACTGAGGTCCGCTCTACCCTTCTCGTGCCTTGACTTCACACGGTTGACCTGGATAATGTGATCGAAGCCTCGCGATTTCCCTCGCGGGCGGAAGGGCGTCGGGATCGAAGCGGTGATACGGGGAGAAGCGAATTGACGCGAAAACCAGCGGGGAAACCGAGGAAGATTCGAGCCTCGAAAAACAGGGAGGGGAAACAGATGCGGCATCTCTCGCGCAGGGAACTCCTCAAGGCGGGCGCGGCGACGGCGGTCCTGGCGCGAACTGCCAGGGCGGCCACGTCCCCCGTGTACCTGATCCGCAGCACAAATCGGGAAGAAGGGATCCGGCGCGGCTTGACGGCGTTGGGATTGGCCCCCGTCCGGGGCAAGCGAGTCGTCATCAAGCCTAACTTCAACAGCGCCGATCCATTCCCCGCCTCCACCCATCTGGACACCATCGGCGTGCTGGTCCGGCATTTTCAGGCCGGGGGCGCTGGCGAGATCAGTGTTGCTGATCGGAGCGGCATGGGGAACACGCGGAAGGTGATGGAACAGAAGGGAGTTTTCGCCCAGGCGAAGCAGATGGACTTTCAGGCGGTGGTTCTGGACGAGACGCCGATGGAGGGGTGGGTCGAGGAGCGCCTGGCAGGCAGCCACTGGTCGAGAGGCGTGCTGTTCCCCAAGCTCTTCCAGGAAGCCGACCTGTTGATCCAGACCTGCTGCCTCAAGACCCACCGTTACGGGGGTCACTTCACGCTGTCGTTGAAGAACTCCGTTGGGATGGTGGCGAAGTATTCGCCTCGCGATAACTACAACTACATGGGGGAACTGCACGGCTCCTCGTACCAGCGGCAGATGATCGCCGAGATCAATCAGCTCTACCGGCCGACGATGTTGGTCATGGACGGCCTGGAGGCGTTCACGGACGGAGGGCCGGAGAGCGGCACCCCGGTCAAGCCGCAGGTGATGGTCCTGGGGACCGATCGGGTGGCGGTGGACGCGGTTGGTGTGGCCATCCTGCGGATGCACGGGGGGAATCCGACGATCTCGCGCGGACGGGTATTTGAGCAGGAGCAGATCGCCCGCGCCGTCCAACTCGACCTCGGTGTCAAAGGGCCAGAGCAGATTGATCTCGTCACCGAGGATGCCGAAAGCAAGAAGCTCGCCGAACCGATCCGGGAGATCCTGACGCGAGGGTAGGTGATGCGGGAGCGATCACGGTCGGCTCCTCGGCCCCCCGGGAAAGGCAGTCAGGCAGCCGCGGGGGAGCAGGCCGGCTTTTTCGCCAGGGTCTATGCCCTTGTGGCCCGGATCCCCCGTGGACGCGTGGCTACTTACGGCCAGATCGCTCGGATGCTCGGGGCGCCCCGGTCGGCCCGGATCGTGGGGTGGGCGATGCATGGCAACCCCCACGGCGCTCGCGTCCCCTGCCATCGGGTCGTCCAGCACGGTGGGACCTGCAGCCCGAACTTTCGAATCGGAGATCCGGGCGCCCAGCGTCGCCTCTTGGAGCGTGAGGGAGTGCAGTTCCTCTTGGATGGGCGGATAGACATGCAGGCCCATCAATGGAGCCCGGAACTCGACGGAGTACGTCCGCGCCGCAGGAAGTAGATCTTGAGACCCACATCCCCCTTGCCGATCCGAACGTCCTCGCAATAGCCCGCGTTACCTTGCCGCGATTCGAGTCTCCCGCAAAATGCCACGGCCCGCGTCCATGGACGCGGGCCGTGACGACCCTTGACCCTGGTTCTCGCCGTACCTACGGTCGATAATACGACCCCAGACAAAGGACAACGAAGCCTACCACCGAGATAACCGTCTTCACCATGTACAGGGCTGAGCCCTGCTCGCCCGGGATGAGCCAGGGAAGAACGAGCAGGACGCCCCCTGCCACCATCAGACCAACAGCCTGCAGCTTGGTGAGCCGCTTCTTCGGGCCGAAATCCTTCTTCTCTTCATCCTTCACTTCCTCAGCCATTGTTTTCCTCCATGGAGATATGCCCGCACCGATACAAGCGTGCTCCCGCCCAGTGAAGCTCATATCCGTGGATGTCCTGGATCAGGAGAGAAGCGGATCGCTGGGATCGTCAGGAGAGATGGGTCGGCTTCGAGCTGCGTAGAGGTGCCGCCGTGGAAGGCTGCGGAAGGCCTGCGGCCTCGAGGCGCAGGATCGTGGACTCGGAGCCCGTTCGGCAGCGGAGAGTCGGGTGCTGCGCTCCGGCTTCTTGATGAAGATGCGATGGGACTGCGCCTGCTTCTGGATCCGGACCCCGGAACTCTCGGCGAGGGCGGTCAGGGGGAGGTCGCGGGTCGTCGGGGTGAGTGAGGGCGTCTCTTCCTCTGGCCAGGTGGCGGGGATGACTGCAATTCCGCCGACGAGGGCAAGACAAGCGACCAGGCTTGGGGTCATGCCCCGCCACGGCCGGATTCGAAGCCTTCGACATAGCATGGGAGATAGAACCTCCCCAACGCTCAAGCTTCTACGCCGTCCCGAGACCGAAGTCAAGCGAGGAAATTGTCCTGCAACGGAGGGTGAGCAGCCCGGTCAGTGCGGCAAGAGCGTTGCGCCGGAGAGCTCGATGCGACCAGTCACGGTTTCTTCTGTTCAGTGGAGTAGGGCTAGCCAGGTCAGCGCTGCGATGAGCGCAGACATGGGGATAGTCAGGATCCAGGCCCAGACGATTCGCACGGCTACGCCCCAGCGCACGGCTGAAAGGCGCTGCGTCGCGCCGACCCCCATGATGGAACCAGCAATGGTGTGGGTGGTGCTCACCGGGATGCCGCCGACCGCGGTCCCGATCAGCATCAGCGCGCCGGCGGTCTCCGCGCAAAATCCACTCACCGGTTGCAGTCTGGTGAGTCGCATGCCCATGGTCTTCACGATCCGCCAGCCGCCGGCCAAGGTGCCGAGCCCGATGGCCGCATGGGCTGCCAGGATGACCCAGAAGGGGATGTAGAATTGGGGGCCCAGGTAGCCGCCCGAGTAGAGGAGGATGGCGATGATCCCCATCGTTTTCTGGGCATCGTTGGTGCCGTGGCCCAGGCTATATGCCGCGGCGGAAAGTAGCTGCAGACGGCGGAATAACCCATCCACCTGGCCCGGTGATGCCCCATGGAAGATCCGATAGACTGCTGCCATGAGCAGGAAGCCGACCCCCATCCCGAGGAGGGGTGACAAGACGATGAACGCCACGATCTTGCCCAAGCCCGACGGGATCAGGGACCCGAAGCCGGCCTTGATCACGGCTGCGCCGGCGATGCCCCCGATGAGAGCATGAGAGGAACTGGTGGGAAGGCCAAAGTACCACGTGATGAGGTTCCACAAAATCGCGCCCGTCAGCCCGGCGAGGATCAGCCACTGATCCACCACGGTCGGATTCACGACCCCCTTGCCGATCGTCGTGGCAACGTTCACGCCGAAACCGAAGGCGGCCACGAAGTTGAAGAACGCGGCCCAGGCCACGGCCTGCATGGGAGTGAGCACACGGGTGGAGACGACGGTGGCGATGGAATTGGCGGCGTCGTGGAAGCCGTTGATGTAATCGAAGATCAGAGCCACCACGATGATGGAGACCGTCAGGAGGAGCGAGCTGGACATGTCTCTAGGCTATTTTCGGGGCGATGCCTTCAATGACGGCGACGGCCGAAAGCCTTCTCGCAGATCTTGTCAATGCTGACGGAGTTTTCGGCCACACCGGGAAAAGAAAAGGCCATCCGAAGGTGGCCCATGCGCCGGTGGAGTATGTGGTGACCCGGCTGGGAGTCGAACCCAGAACACCCGGCTTAAAGGTGCCCTCCCATGAGAATTCGCCAGAGAGCGACTGGGAACGCAGGATTCGGACGGACGCATTAAACTACACTACTTAGGCCACCAGTCGCAAGCGCCAAAGCGAGACTGGATGCAACGGCCTTTGAGTCCGAACTGGCACTGAAACTGGCACCTGTACTGGCACCGTACAATGGTGGCAAATGTGTAGCTCGCGCAGGGACGGCCAGGCGGGGGCAATGGGACAGGTGCAGATCGCGGGCAGGAAGCTGCATCGGCCTTGTGCCTGCCGGGGGTGTCGTGAGGAGTACGGGGCCGCCCCACCCCCCACGAGGACCGACCCCCTGCAAAAACATTGTCCGGTCTCCCCTGACATCGAATGCGAAAAAGTCGCGAGCCTACCCTGTGGTGGCCTCACTTCCGTCTTGATCTGTCCATAACATTATGTTAACCTCCCGTCATGGGCAGACCCCGAGGGTCACAATTGCCGCGTCTGCCTTCCGCAGCGCAGGCGCGGAAAGCCTTTCGAGAAGCCCTGCTCGAACCGGATGGAACGTTCATCTCAGTGAAGCACTTCAAGGAGCGGATGGTTGAACGACAGTTTGACCTGACCGACGTCGGACACGTTGCGCGCAGCGGACGAATCCATAACCCGCCCGAGTGGGACATAGCCCACGGCGAATGGACGTGGCGAATCGAGGGCCGGGCCGTGGATGGCCGAACGGTCTATGTCGTTTTCAGCGTCGTTGGCGAGAAGACGGTTAAGGGGATCACCATCGAGAGCCCGGGGAGGTAACCCCAATCCGAAATTCTCAACCGCCAAGGCGCCAAGAACGCCAAGACCGAAATGGCTGATTGGGGGGAAGGAACAGAACTCCTGAATGCCCCATAAACTGGTTTTCGCGTTCTTCGGTCGAGAGTTCGAAACATCGCATCCTTGGCGACCTTGGCGTCATGGCGGTTCAATGGTTTTTTCGGATCAGCAGTAAGAGTATGCGGTGCCCAGAGTGCGGCCATGCCATGAGGCGTGCGCTGCGGGATTACCACTATAACGAAAGCGGGCTGGATAACGTCGTGCTGGAGAAGGCCCCCGTATATGTGTGTCTCGACCACGGCGTGCAGGCAGTGGCGCTGCGGAACGTCCAGGGAATCCATGGGGCAATCGCGGCGGCCCTCCTCAAGCTCAAGCGTCCGCTGCGCGGCCTGGAGATGCGGTTCCTCCGCAAGCATCACGGCTGGAGCCAGGCGGAACTGGCCCGCCGCCTGGGCGTCACCGAGGTAACCGTCTCACGGTGGGAGACGGAGGCTCCGGCCATCGGGTCCGCGAATGAACAACGCCTGCGCCTGCTGTTCGCGGACCCGGAGGCCTTCGCGGCCCTGCAAGTCACGAAGCCCCAGCGGCGCAAGGCTGTACCTCCCCTGCGAATTTCGGTGCGTCGGGTGGGTGGATCGGTGAGCTCCCGTATACCCGCCTGAGTCGAAGTCGAGCGGATCAGCCTTCCTCCATTCCCACCCCGAGTGGTGGATCCCCGCCGTTGCCCCCCGACGGGCGGGTTTGCTGTTGACACACAGGACCGCCTTCGATACGCCCCCGCCCGAGCCTCCCGGGGCCATCATCATTTCACGGGAGTGCTCGCCTACAGCACTACCTACCGCGCGCACAGGGCCAGCGCGGCCTTTATTCCTTCTCCGTATCGCAATGCTCATTGCCCAGGGGGCCGCGCGCTCATGCGCCGGCCGAAAAGCAAACTCAGGCTCTCGCAGAATCAAGGGGTTAAGAGCCAAATGGTGTCCGGTACCTTCTTGCGGAGGAGCTTCACTGCACAGGTTCGGATACGTCAGTCTTGACCCTCAAAGCCTCTTGACGAATATTCCGGATGTGTTATATTCCTGATGTGGAATTGGAGGTCGAGTACACGGAGGAGTTCGAGGTCTGGTGGAACAGCTTGACCGAGGACGAGCAGGAGGACGTAGACGCCTCGGTGCGGCTTCTCCAACGATTCGGACCGAATCTCCCCCGGCCCCACTCGGACACGGTAAGAGGCTCCCGCCATTCCAACATGAAGGAGTTGCGAATCCAGCACAAAGGCCGGCCGTACCGGGTTCTGTATGCTTTCGATCCTCGGCGCCACGCGATTCTCCTTCTGGGCGGAGAGAAGACAGGGGACGATCGCTGGTACGACCGAATGATCCCGATTGCGGATCGGCTGTATGATGAACACCTGGCAGCACTGGAACGGGAGGGAAAAACGGATGGCTAAGAGCTACAAGCTGCTCCAGGCGAGGATGTCGCCCGAGGCGCGGGCCCGGGCACAGGTCAAGGCCGAGCGGATGATGCAGGAGATGGCCCTGGGCGAGCTGCGGCGGGCCCTGGACCTCACCCAGGAAGAGCTGGCTCGCCGGCTCAAAGTGAAGCAACCCGCCGTAGCCAAGATCGAGAGTCGGGCTGACATGTACGTGAGCACCTTGAAGAGCATCATCGAGGCTATGGGGGGCACCTTGGAGATCCGGGCCATCTTCCCTCATGGTGACGTCCGGATCACCCAGTTCGCCGAGGCGCGCACGCGCGGCACCGGAGCAGCCGCAGAGTAGCCGCGGGGCAAGCCTGGGCGCCGATTCCCGTCGGCTGTGTAGCGCATCCGGCTGCTGGTAAGGGGAGGCGGGGTCGAAGGGCCAATAAAGTTCGGCAGCCAACCGAAGGCTCGGGCTCGCGTGGACCTGCGAGAGCGAGATCGCGGAGCGGCGCTGCCGATGCAACCGATCTTTTAACTTTTAACGCCGCGTCCCTCTTTAGGAGTGTAATGCGGGACGTTGTTGACGGAGTGGAATTGTTCCTGCCCCCTGGGGGTCGTTCTTCCCAAAAAGAGGCAGCCTCGGACGTATGGGTCGTTGAGTGATCGGAATCCGTCAGCCGACGTGAAAAGGGGGATGCATGTGTCGTCGGGATATCTGCAAAAACGTTGCCTTGGATACTACTGACTTGAGAGCCAGAAGTGCGCAGGAAGATGAAGTCTGGCTCAGCGCTCAGGGCCGCCAAGTGGCCGGTGGGCAATTTCGAGGAAGGCGCGCTCCGTTTCAGCAAAGACCGGGCGCCACAGCTCAGGCTCTCTGTGGCAGGGAGTACCGAATTGGTCGGCCAGGAGGCGGATCACCGCTTCCAATGAGACCCGGGCGGTGGGGAAGTGAACTCGCTCAAGTGAAGTGTCGTGGGGCAGGCAGTCCTCAACCAGGCTGCCGCAGACCTGTACATGCGCCGAAGGATAAGGGTCAGGCGGATTCCGGAGATAGTCGTACCGGAAGATCCAGCGGATTCCTTCCCGGTCCACCTGGTACTGGTAGCTGGACGCCTCAACCTTGAGGCGGCTCCCTTCAGTGGGAGGGGTGACGCAAAGTCGCACCGTCAGTCGAAGGAATCGCCCATCCGTGAGCGGCAAAGGGTCGTCAGGGCCGCGCCACCCCCCAAGAACAAAGTCCATGTGGCCTCGCGGCCCGGAGAACAATCGGACCCCGCCCTCCGGCGCAAGGATAGTCAGCCGGAAAAGGAGAGCGGTGAGTTCGCGGAAGGCACGGGCTGCGCCCTGCCCGCCGGATTTGTACGCTTCCGTCAGCGTGCGGGCCTCTGCGAGGAGGGCGTCGCTCTCAGGCAGGCGCAAAGAGAGGGTCGCTTTCAGCGAGAAGGCTGGCGAGCGCGAGAAGGTCGGCGACTGCCCCTGGGTCCTTGAGGCGGCCCGACCGGTAAGCCTGGACGAGTTCGCTGGCGGACATGCGGAGCCGACGTCGCGCCCCCTGCTCGATTCGCTGGACGATCTCGTCCCGATTCAGTTCAATGACAGCACCATCGTCCGTCATGGCAGTTCCGTTTCCTTTGCATCGACAATATATCACGTAGGCCGGGTAAGGTCAAAACGGATTCCTTGCCGGATTCCTTCCGGCGCTTGTACTCCTGCCTGCGTATGAGAGGGACTACATTGCCTTAAAAGTGCAAAGTTTCCATCGATTGCCTGGTGTTTGTGGCCGCGGGTGAGGTGGGCGCGATGTGTTGCGGCATGGCGCGCTGAACGATGGGCAGAAGTCAAATGAACGTCGGGGAGAGAGGGAGGAGCACGAAGAACTCGAGATTGATGGGGGCGCGGCAAATCCCGCATGGCCTTTCTTCCGGATCAGGTTGTGCGTCCTTGGCCGGGGTGAACTTCCAAGAACTCCCCGGGGCTGAAAATGGGAATTCCTCGAAATGCCCTGAGCTGCCGAAGGTGCCAATCCCCGGTGATCACGACATCGGCGCGGGCCTCGAGCGCGCTTTCGAGGACACGATTGTCCGGTTCATCCTCCTTGATCGTATGAATTGCTTCCTTGGGCTGAAGAAGCTGTGCGAACCCTTGGATGGCTGAAATGGCGTGTCGGGTACGCGCGACCGACCATCGGAACTTGGAAAGTAAAACCCCTTCGACCTCTTGGAGGATCGAAGGGGAGATGAAGAGCTGGATGGCCTGGGCCCTTCCGAGCGCCAGGACCTCTTCGGCGGTTCCGCCGAAGTTGAGGGCAGAAATATACACGTTAGTGTCGGCGACGACCCGCACTATCGGCCTTTGCGATACTCCTCGATGACGCGCTCGACCTCCGGCTCACCGATGCCGAGTTTGCGCGCCTGCTGGGCGCCGTACCGACGGAGGTCCATCCAGCGTTGCTCTTGGATGTATCGCCGGAGGGCTTCCCGGAAGAGTTCGCTCTTGGTCCTTCCCTCTCTCTTCGCAATGCGCTCAGCCTCCCGGGCAAGCTCGGGTGGGAGCGAGAGGGAGAGGATCTTGGTGGTTCGCATGGATTTCTCCCGAGCCATGATTGTTAGTATTCGCAGTATAACCCAGGCCGATTACGTGTCAAGCGACGGATGTCCCGCCCCTGTGATCACAGGGCCGCATGGCCTCGGAGATGGGTCCGGCGCAGCCTGAGAGTGGCACCAGCGATGCTGCAGAGAAGGTTGAACGCGGTCAGGGTCCCGGAAGATATGTGGTGACCCGGCTGGGAGTCGAACCCAGAACACCCGGCTTAAAAGTGCCATCGGATGAGATCCGACCGGAGAAGGACCAAGTGAGATGATGTGCGATGCACCGCGCATTGTCAAGAGGTTAGTCCGTATGTGCAGGGTGCGCCGAGTTTGATTGACGCGGCCCGAAATGGATGCTCGTTGACGCCCGAACTGCCACCTAGAGTGCCACCAGCTACGAGGCGAGAGAAGGCGAGGCGGCCTGCTTATATCATGCGCGAATTCATGCCCCTCCTTCGGCCTGAACCGGAGTCGTAGCCGGGAGGAGGCAGGGACCCCCGACGCCGACACCCCCGGCATGGGCACGCGACCTAGCCTCCCCGGACATCGGAAGCGAAAAAGTCGGGACCGGGTAGAACCCTCTCTGCGCCCACGAGCGGAGGGTTTCCCGTTGACACTCCCGCCCGCGTTCGGTAGCCTCCTGCCTGAGCCTCCCGTCATCCCCGTATCGCGGGAGTGCTCGCCCACCATCTTCCCAGCGGGCAGAAGGGGCCGTGCCGGCTCTTGCTTATCTTCCTCTCCCGTTTTGGATACGGGGGCTCACTGGCCCCGGTTCCCATACGCTTAACTGACAAGTGCCAAGTGATCCGTTACACCTTGATGTGCCAACTGATCCGTGACAGCCGTAATGAAATGCCATCTCCAAGAGATGCAATTGACCGCGGGTGACATGACATAAACCCATGATTGGCCAGGAGAAACACCTCGTGTCCCCCTTGCCCGCGACTCGGAGCTCATCCCCGTCCTATCGGGTGTGTAACCAATCTCATGGCACTTCTTGCTGTAACGGATCACTTGGCACTTGTCACTTAACCTTTACGTCCCGCACGAGAGAGGACCGATACAAGGCCATCCTCCCCCTCCAGCCGGTTTCGTTCTGACTTGTGACATTGGAGGTGCTGTGTACACCATTGCTTGACGGGATAGGTCTGCCCGGAGAGGGAAGGGAGAGCATGGCTGCTTGACATGGCGGGCTGTCCCGCGAAAATAGCGAGCGAAGGGAGGTAGGGAAATGAAGGCGAAGTGTTCAGGGTGCAAGGCTACGCTCAACCCAGGTCAGGTGTGCGGGCTATCGTTCCCGCTTGGAAGTCAGGAGGAGCCGACGGTGCTCCTGGTAGTGTGTGCGCACTGTGGGACTGTCTTGGGTGTGGTGCCGAAGGCGGGGATGGAGAAGAGTCTTTACACGAGATGGAAGACTTGGAGGAATTCGCGACGTGTGATGCGAGTGCTTGAGAGGATGTAGTCAGGTACAGGGGCGAGGGGAGATCAGACAACCTGGGGCGTCCTAAGCGGCCAGGCCCGAGCGTCGGCATGCAGATATTCGTCAACGCGGGAGACAATCGAGTGAGACGATACGAACGCGTCCCGACTCTGGCATCCCGTCGGGTCCACCGGGCTGTGACGTGGAAACCGCTCTCCGGATCGTGCAGGCGGAGCTTCCTGGATATGAGGTCCGGGTGCTGAACTGGCATCGCCCTAAACGCGACTATTCCCCGCCCTAGGCCCTCCACGGGATTCTTGTTGACTCGCGGAGGCGCGTGCGATAGCCTCTCTCTCACCTACCCTCGCAGACGACCCTAGTCCTCGGTTCCCATCGGCTGTGCGTTCGGGGGCTCACGGGAGCCCTCAGCTTTCATATCCATCACGAATCCCATTCGCATAAGAGAGGACTGCAAGATGCTCGTCCTTTTCCCCCTCTTTGTCCGCGCGTTTCTCAACATCCCGCTCAAGCCAGGGCAGGCATTTTATGTTCTGGAGATGAGGCCATGATGGATAAGCTCGGCTCGATGGTCTGCAATCCGCTTGAGGAAATACGGGTGTCTCTCCGAGACGTTCGCGGGGAGCCGCATGTGGAATTCCGGGTCTACGGTCGCTCGCGCTCTGGTGAGCAAGACCCGCTCCCCGGACGAGAGGCGATAACCCTGCCCGCCGGCCTGCTTCCCGTGTTCCTCCGTGTACTCTCACAGGCTCAGGAGATACTCATTAAGCGAGGGGTGATCTACATTCCCACCCCGGCTGAAGCCACTGTCATGGACCGGGGAGAGCCGATCACTGTCCGCCTCGCCGGTCCACCGGGCCGCCATGATTCCCGCCACCATCCCCGCGTGGCCCTGAGCGTCCCTGTCGAGTGTCGCGCGGTCGATCCTGAGAGCTTCTGGCCTAGCAAACCAGTGACGGGTGAGGCCAAGGACGTGAGCATCGGTGGCGCACAGGTTTGGCTGGCCGAACGCCTCCCCCGGTTCAAGCAGGCGGACGTGTTCATGGTGATTGAGGGAATGATCTTCCGAGCACGAGCGGAAATCGTGGGAGTGGAACTGGAGACGAACAAGGAAACCAAGGGTGGAAATTACCGACACAGCCTCCGGTGGGTGGTGATGGAAGCGCATGCGAAGGAGGCGCTGTCGAAGGTCGTTCTGATGAACTAGCGCCGAGCTAGGCGCCCGGCAACTTGGGGGAGGAGGTCGGCATGACTGTTCTTATCGCAATGGTCCTCGGGATCGGGCTGCTCCTGGCACCGGTGCCTCGCGCCTGGGCGCAGGGAATGCCTACCGCAGAGGACGTGTGCGGGGTTGAGCCGAGCGGTGCAGCGATGCCGCACTGGGTAGACTGGTCAAAGTGTATGGGCAAGTTCCGTCAGGGGCAGCAGGAGCAACAGAAGGCGCAACAGCCGTGCGGACCGATGCCGAGCGGAGCAACGGTCCCAGATGAAAGAAAGTGGCTGATGTGCATCAAGACCTCCGAACCACGACAGTATGACCAACTCGTCAAACAGTGCAATACACCGGGATCAGTACCAATGGATGTCTGGCAGGCATGTACACAGTTACGAGCCTTGGCACTACAACAGGCAGAACAGCAGCAACAGCAGCAACAGCAGGAAGCAGAGCGCCGACGGCGAATTGAACAAGAGGAACGTCGCACCCGTGCGCTGGAGGATGCAGCACAGGCCCAACGCGAGCAGGCCGAGGCCCAGCGACAGCAGGCGGAAACGGCGGGTCGTGCACGTACCTGCAAGACAGTTGGCTACGATGTGAATGGTCCGATTGTTGAATGCTACTACCCCAACATCCCCGCTACTCGATACGGCCAGTAGATGGAGGTCGGCGAGTTGCCTCGATCTGACCGAGAGGCAAAGCCCCGGTCGGTGCCGAGTTGCTTGACAGGATGGGAGTGCCTGGAGGGTGGGGAGAGAGGGGTGAAGAGATGGGGAAGAACGAGGAGGCGGCGGTGGTTATGTTCATGCTGGATATGGATAGGTGGATCGCGAAGTTGAAGGATCAAACCCAGGATGTGCGGGGGCCGGTTTGTGAGTTTATGGAGTGGTTCAAGGAATACCTCCGCTTGCGTGTGGAGGATGCGTATCTGCGCGTGTGGGATATTGAGTGTAGTGTGTCGAGGCAATACATAGAACGCCTCTTGGCAGCACGAGGCCTCACCCTCAAAGTTGATCCCTCCGCGATGGGTAACGATCAATCCGCCGATAAGCGTCAGGACACACTGGAGAATGACAAGATCAAAATTGAGGAATACGCGAACCGTCTTCGCGTCCACACGTGGAGGAGCCCTCCTCAGTTCTGGGGGAGCACCCCTGTCAGGGGATCGGCCCTGTATGATTGGGTCGATCTTGGTCGGGATGTCCACATGTGGGAGCCTTACGACGAGATGGAATTTCCCCTCTGGCAGTGGGGGCTCCCATTAGAAAGCGAGACGGAGGAGTTCTGCGATCTTCGTCTTACGCTTTCCGGGGAGATGGCAAGGCTCATGTCCGAGGATCGGAGAAGCTCTGGGGAGATGAGCAGGCACCTCCAGCTTACGCTCTGGATCTATCAGCGGTCCCGAAGAGGATTCGTTCCCAACGACCTGGAGTACCTGCTCAAGTACCCGGATGACGTTCTGTTCAGGGTGCCGCTGGAGCCGGACCTTCTCGGCAATCATGAGGCAAGCCCCTACGATGAACCGGGGAAGATATGTTTTGATCCAAAAGGATCTTGGGGAAGAGTCGCTTGGGCGTATCATGCGAAAGTGGATGAGGTGCTCCAGTGGCACTGGTGCCTGAGCTTATTTGTCCCTGAACCTGGCTTCCTCGCCTCTGCGTCTCTGCCCTAAAAGTATGACAGGGTGATGCGCAATAAATCCGCACCTCTGACAAATCAGAGGTCCTCTTTCGAACCGCGTAAGTCAGCGGCAGGCTTGCAAATCTTCCGCCTGCTCCCCCCAAGGCCGAATATCAGAAGGCGGGAAAATGCGGCAGCCAAGCGAATTCGCAGCGTCTTCCCGTAAACACAAGTGCCACTGCAAGTGTCACTGATTGAACTCCTGGGCATGCGGAGAGGCCATGCCACGCCCGAACCCAGCATGGCCCGCCCCTTCCCCGCCTCGAAAAAATCGTTCGACACCATTGCATCGAGCTAGGGACATGCTAAGCTAATACTAGCGTGACTGTCTCAACCCCGGCCTACCGCCGGGCGCTACTGTGGGAGGAAACGATGCCAAAGCGACCCCGGCGGAGCGTTCCACCCCCACCGTCTGAGTTATTCGGCCTCGACCCGAAGACAGGGAAGCCCTTAGAGGGCTACACTCTTCCCGAGCCCCTCATTGACGAGGCGTGGTATCGGTTCTTCTGGGCCGTGCGGACAATGGTTGGGCGAAAGGGCCGAGGGCTGCTGCCCGCGTGGGACGACGCGAGCAACATTCTGGCTGACCTCCAAATCCGTGATGAGAACCCACAGGCCATAGTGGAGGCCCTGGAGCCGCTGTGCAAGATCTTGGAGCGTCCCGAGGCGGCGAAGCCGATCAAGTTCCGTCCCTTCCATGTTGAGATATACAAGCAGACGAAGGCAATCCTCGCGCAATGCATGAAGCTCCGCCGTGGGCATAAGGGGCGGGAAGCGCAGTACACGCCCGTCAGGCTCCCTGGTATGTCGAGCCCTTCTGGGTTCCCCGGTGACCCTCCCTGGCCTGGTCCGCCAGTACGGAGCGATTCGCAGGCGTTCTATCGGATTGCCTTGCAGGAACTGTACGGTCCCTGGAAATTCCCCAACGTGGTGCTTCAGAATTGCGTCGTGCTTTGGAACAAGCCCGCAGAGGCTGCCCTCACGGTTCTGGCCTCCTGGGCCGGGCTGGGGCGTGCCTACCTCGCAAAGCGCATCTACACCCGCAAGCGCTGACCCTCCAAGTGTAGCCTTCGTAGCCTACACCATAAGCTGCATCTACCAGATTCTTACCTCAGGTCCCCAACCTGAAGGGTGTTTCGCGCTTTGACCGTCCTGCTAAGATGGGGGTAGATAAGCGCACGATGTCGCGCGTGGGGTGCGGCGGGAGGCGCGAGAGGAGCGAACAGGAACGATGTAAAGGCAGAAAAGTTGCTGAGGGCCGCTGAGGCGGCGGCGTGCTAGGATAGAGTTAGACGGAGTGTTCGCTCCACGGCCTACCGCGTGCGACGGGAAAAGTCATCCAAGACCCCTGTGTTGAGAGGGTCTCTTGGCGTCTGGGATGTAGCTGCCTACGGAACACAGGAGGTCTACCGATGAATCCCGAGGAAGGTCGCAAGCCGAAGACGACGAGGGAAAAGAAGTGCCCCTACTGTCGCAGTGCGAATGTTGAATACGTCGGAGCCAGCTATGGCCGAGTGACGGCATCAGAAAGAAGGCCTGACATCACGGATCATCAGTTCAAGTGTCAGGACTGCCAAGAACATTTTTGGTACATCGGGCCGTTTCCCTGAGAGCCTAAGATTACTCAGCTACCTGACCTCATCCCCGGCCTACCGCCCGCCACCGGAAAGGGGTCTCCCGAGGCCCTGGCCGGGGAGCCTTTCGGGTGCTTCCGCGGGAGGAGCATATGCACTCAGGATTCGCCAAGCTCAATCAGTCCCGTCCTCCAGCAGGAGCGGCCAGCCAAGTCACTGTCACCGAGGCTTTGTTTGATCGCCTAGTCACCGATCTGATCTTTGAGGTAGACGAGAACCGCGCCCTGCGCAACCTGCGACGATGGCGACGGCTGATCCGGACGTTCCCGGAAATCGTTAAGCCCCTAGGCCTCAAGCCGCCAGGACGCCGAGGACGTCCCAGAGGGAGTCGTACGCTCGACCCGATGCAGTCTCTTGTGGCTATTCTTGCCATAGATGCTCTCAAGCGGAAGAAGGCGGATGTCTTGCGACTCCTCGGTCGTGCGACGGGCCCACCCGATTACCTCTGGCTTGACCGCCGTCTCGGATATGGCCGCGACGGACTGCGAGAACTTGACCCGCAACAAGTGGCCGAACTCTTCGATACTGTTCGGCGCATGCCAAAGCACAAGGCGGCGCTGAGGTCCTTGCTGACCGACTAGGTGACGACCACGACATAACGTGTCGGAGGAGACGCCCTCTAATTGCCCCATCACATACTCGCACACCCGCATTTTCCCTCTTCACTTTATTCCGCGAAATTTCCCGAGATATTGGGTTACCACGATTTTCCTGCTAGTATCAAAGTAGAGGCGCACGATGCACACATGGTGTGCGGCGGGAGGCGCAAGGAGGATTGTTATGGATGAAACGAGTGACAGGCTGTCGACGGCAGAGGAGGAAGCAAGGCAGCAGGAGGGGGAAGGGATTCGTCAGTCGATCCGGGCCAAGTTCCAAGCGGAACTCGGGGCCTGTAGGGATCTCGACGCCGTTGTCTTCGATGTTGTTGAACGACGGGGTTCTGAACCGTCGGCGCCAGTGGGAACCGCGGCAGGACCTGCTGTTATGTTCCTGTTCGGTAAAATCTGGAGGAGCTTCAATGCCGCTCGTATCCTGGCGCAGGAGGGCTATGGCCCCGACGCAATGGTCGTCGCACGGTCTTTGGTGAACGGGGCTATTGATCTGGGGTACATAGTGAAAGCGGATTCCGAAGAGCGGGCAAGGCAATGGTGCGCCGTGGGGGAAAAGGCCCAGCAGGATTACCGGGAGCAGTTCGGGGAGGCACCCGACACAGATCAATACCTCAACCGGGACAGAATTGAAGCTCGGGCGAAACACTGGAAAGAGATGAGGATTAACAAACGAGCGGAACATAGCGGCTTGGAAGGCCTTTACCAGATCGCCTACAGGGCTGGGTCGAGTCCGGAACATTCAGACTCCTGGAGTTCGATTGATTACGTCGAGGGGATTTCTGGGGGCGGCCTCAGTGTTCAGGTTGGGCCAAGTGAAAAGGGGATCATCAGAGCACTGAGTGCGGCCTGTTGGGGTCTTTCCGAAGCATTTCTTCGATGGTGCAAGTTCTTCGGATTCGATGAGGATGAAGCGGCAGAACGAGTGAAGGAGATTGCCCATCAGTTTTCGGAATCAGAAGAAAACAGAAAAGTGCGTGGGGGCGGTTAGAGCCGGTGCACGACACCTCGTGGGAAGTTCACCCGCGTCGCCCGCCACCACCGCGGGCCCCGCGAGGATGCCAAGGGCCCGTCCTCAGGGACGGGGACACAAGGATTCTGGATGTCGCGATTCAAACGGCCCAGCACAGTCCATGGGATAGCCGAGCAACGTCGGGAGCCCGTGAGTCCGTCCGTCGGGCACTGCCTGCCTTGCGGCGACGAAAGGAGTCGAGAGAGCCATGATCGACAGAGGACATATGCGTATGCGTGAGCTAATCAACTCCGACAGGCTTCTTCAGAGCATTGCGTTCCACCTCTCAGCTGTCCTCGATTTCGCCGCGAGAGATCTCTCGTCGAATGTAGCCGTCTTTCTGGACGTAGATGTGAGTGTTCAGCCCCCTTGTGGGGAGTTCGGCAAACCCGATGGCTTAACGAGGTCCGACTTGGCGGAAGAGCCGTGGTCTAGAACCTGGGATGAGGCTGTGATGTCGCTTGTTTCGCGTTGCGGGCCGTTTCCTGTTTTGATTTGGATTTCACAACGGGTCCTTAAGGGTGAGTCCCCGTCCGTTTTTCAAACGGCCGTCCTCGCCCACGAGTGCGGTCACGCTCGTCAAACCGAACAGGTTCCCGATCTTTGGAAGGCGTGGGTTGTCTATTCCGACTTCCTGGCTACGGCTCACCACATGATCCCACGTTGGTATGCACCGCTTGAAATTGATGCGGAATTATTTGGCCGCAGGGTAACCCGGCACTTTCACCCGCATGGAGAGCTGGTCGCGTTCCAGACCCGGTACGAGAACTACGACCGTGTCTTGGGGTTTGAGTCCTCCGGGGAATTCGACCTCAAGGACTACTTCACTGAATTCATGAGTAACGATGGCCCTTCGGGTTTCGGTAGTTGGCTTGAGCGGTTTCTATCCAGACCAGAGGGCAGACCATATCGAGAGAACGTCTTCCTGAGAGGATGTATGAAAGAGCTGGATTCAGGGATGTGATCTGTTGATCACGTCGTACGGCCTGGCACTATGCGCAGATTGACAACGACCACATGCGGGCGGCTGCGGAGGCTGGCCGGAGTAGAAGTGACACCCAGATTGACACCGGGCGTTCGGGGGGAATTCTCAGAGAAGGCGTAACTGCCGAAGAAGATATGGTGACCCGGCTGGGAGTGGGGCCTGGGATGCCAGAGCTAAGAATGGGCTGCTCGGGATTGCGTCCTACAATCGGCTAGGGCCGCGCTCTCAATCTCCGATTCCCGTCATGCCACCTTGAGTTCCCTTACGGGCACCTGGAGCACTTCCGCTGGCGCCTCATGGGCGTGGGCGACCCTCTCGAGCTCTCTGACGACTTCGGACTTCAGGTATTGCTCTCCGCAGGTCTGGCATACCCCGGCGGGCACGTTCCGGATCACGGCCAGCAACTCGTCGCCCCACCGGTAGTCCATGGTGACGCGCTGCTCGACCACTTCCCCGCCGCAGAAGTGGCACGGGTGGTATGTTCTCTCCATAGGGCTACTTCCTCCGACGTCGGTATCGATCCGTCCAGCATGTCGGATGCTTGGAGGGGTCGCCGCGAGGGAGAAACGGTGGTGACCCGGCTGGGAGTCGAACCCAGAACACCCGGCTTGCAGGTGGCTTGCGGGCTGGTTTGCCCGTGGTCACCGGGAGTCCTAAAGCTGGGGTGAGCCAAGCATCTCGGGTGCCCTCGTTCTCGTTGGGTCTGCTGCTTCGAACGAGGCCTCTAGGTGGCGTCCCGAATGGAGGGTCGGCGAACTCGAACCCTGTGCGGCTCTACGATGGCGAGGCAGCCGGAAAACTCTCGCAAATCAGTCTCACCGACGAACTTCTCAATGAATGCATTCACGGCGAGCGGCCCACAGCTTCGCGGTCGGAAAAGTACCATTCCTGGGTGGCTGCCCGGGGGGAACTTCCGTAGATCCCCCAAATCCACATCCAGGGTCAACAGAACTCGGCCAGCTTCTCTTGCCGCTGTTCCTACTTCCATGTCTGATTTTGAGAGCAAGCCCTCATCCGCAGCGGTCTCCACATCATGACCGATTCGTTCAAGGACGGGCTTCAGGTGGCGAGAGAGATTCTCGTCCAGCTTTAATTTCATACGCTAGCAGTCACCTTCCATATGTTTTCCCGAGAGAGCTCTGCAGCGTACGCCAGTGCCGCCCGAATATCTTCCCTCGTGAGTTGAGGGTAGTGGTCGATGATCTGCTCAGGAGTCAGACCCTCGGCCAGGCCGTCGAGGATGACAGCAATGTAGATGCGTGTCCCTCGGATGCATGGCTGTCCGCCGCAGACCTTCGGGTCCACAGTCACTCGCTTGAGAAGGTCGGAGTACGTCATGGATTCTTTCCCCCCTTTGCCAAGCGTCTCAGCCCGTCAGCGACAGGGTAAAGCAATTTCCTCGGCAAGTACCCCGAAGCCTAGCAGCAATCGGAAGTGAACCCAAGAAAAAACTTGGCGGCTAGGTCGCGACTGGCAGCGAGCCTGGGACGGCGGGGCGAAGCGAAAGTGCCTTCACTCCTCAAATTGGAGATCAGAAACTAGAGTATTCCACCAAAGTATGGATGGTGACCCGGCTGGGAGTCGAACCCAGAACACCCGGCTTAAAAGGCCGGTACTCTGCCAGTTGAGCTACCGGGTCCCGTGAAGACCGTGAGGTATCAGACGGAAAACGCGGGGCGAATTATACCCCGGTGAAGGCACCCAGTCAAAAGAACAGGACCGGGGGTCCGTCCGCGGCGGGCGACCCTGCCCCGCCCGCCGCGAGGGGCGCCTGCGCCAGGCACGGGCAGGCGTCGTGGCTGCCGGGGCGGGGTCAAGGACGGGACAATCATCATCCGCCGGCTAGGACACCTCCACCCAGCCGCCGCGGGACGCGGACGCCAGCACAGCGTCCAGGACAGCCTGGGCGCGGAGCCCGTCCTCGAGCGACGGCGTGGGCGTCGCGCCCGCCCTGATGCCTTCCAGGAGCCGGGCGACCAGCGGGGCGATGGTGGCCCGGCCGATGATCTCCATCTGGTCCCCGTCGATCACCTGGGCCGCGCCGACCTCCACGGGCTGGAGGCTGTTGGTCCCTGCCCGGAGCTCGCCCACCCACCAGCCGGCGCCCTCGCGCCCCTGGCGGAAGCCGAGCGCGCCCCGGGCCCCGAAGACCTCGACGGCGTGCTCGTTCATCCCCCGTGCGACGCGGCTGGCGGTAAGGGTGACGTGGGCGCCCGAGGCGAGTTCGCCTACCACCGTGCAGAAGTCCTCGGCATCGGCCGGCCTGGTGCCACCGGGCACCGTGCGCGAGGGATAGGCAATGCCGGCATGGGCTGACACCCGGCCGAACTCGCCGAAGTTCCAGCGCACGAGGTCGATGAGGTGGACCCCCATGTCCCCCATGGCGCCGTGGCCGGCCTGGATCCGGTCCATCCGCCATGTGGGCGCGACGCTTTCGTTGGCCCACCGGGCCCCGAGCCAGCGGCCGGCCAAATGGAAGACACGACCCACGGCGCCGTCCCGGACCATGGCGTTGAAGCGCTGCATGGCCGGCGCAAAGCGCCAGTTGAAGCCGGTCATGGCGACGCGGCCGGCGCGGCCGGCGGCGTCCACCATGTCCTTGGCCTCCGCCCGCGTCATGGCGACGGGCTTCTCGCAGAGAACGTGGGCACCCCTGGCGAAGGCCGCCAGGGCGATCTCGCGGTGGAGCCGCGGCGGCGTCGCGATCACGACGATCTCGGGCCGAGCCGTCTCGAGCATGTCCTCCCAGCGCCCGAAGATCTGGGGGACGCCGTAGCGGTCAGCGGTGGCCTTGGCGCTCGCCTGGTCGCGCTGGCAGACGGCTACCACGCGGCAGCCTTCCTGCTGGAAGGCGGGGATGTGAGCGCGGCCGAATCCGAGGCCGACGATACCCACCGTGGGTGCGAGTTTCGTCATGGGAACGATGTCCTCTCGGGAGGCATCGAGCAGGACGATACTACCAGACCGAGGTCCGGTAGGGTTGCGGCGACGCTGACTCGAACCGTCCTCAATGGAGTTAGCCATGAACCGTCGGATAGGCGCAACGGGCGACGGTGGACCTCGAACGTTGACCCTCGCACCCCGTGGGCAGAGGGTCAGGCCAGGCCCCACGCCTGCCACTGTGCGTTGGGGCGAACGATGGTCTGGTCGCGGCGTGGGCCAGTGGAGACGAGCGTTAAGGGGACGCCCACCAGGGTTTCCAGGTGACGGATGTAGGCCAGGCAGTTGGACGGCAACTTCGCCTCCTCAAGCGTCCCGACCGTGTTCTGCCGCCAGCCGGGGAGTGCCTCGTACACCGGCTGGCATTCCGCCAGGATGTCCGTCTCGTTGGGGAACTCGGTCAGGAGTTGGCCCCGATAGCGATACCCCGTACACACCAGGATGGGGTCCAGCTCGTCCAGGACATCCAGCTTCATCAGGGCCAAGGCATCCAGCCCGTTCACGCGGGCGGCATAGCGGACACCGACAGCGTCAAACCAGCCGGTCCGGCGGGGCCGGCCCGTAGTGGCGCCAAACTCCTGCCCGCGGGTTCGAATGTGCTCGCCGGTGGCATTGGTGAGCTCAGTCGGAAATGGACCCTCGCCCACGCGGGTCGTGTACGCCTTGCAGATCCCCAGGATGCCGTCAATCCGCTTGGGGCTCACGCCCGTGCCCGTACAGGCGCCGCCGGCGGTGGCGCTGGAGGAGGTCACGTAGGGATAGGTCCCTAGGTCCACATCCAAGAGGGTGCCCTGGGCGCCCTCGAAGAGGACGCGTTTCCCCTCCCGAATCAGCCGGTCGAGGATCTGGGCCGAATCCACCAGGAAGTGCCGAATCCGCTCGTAGTGCTTCAGGTGCTCGACGTAAATCTCCTCTGCCTCCAAGGCAACCAACGCCTCGTTGCCTGGGAACTGGGTGCGCTTCTCCAGGAGGTTGTGCTGGAGGCGCTCCCTGAACAGGCCCGGCTCGTGCAAGTCGCCGATGCGGATCCCGACGCGCGCCATCTTGTCTACGTAGGCCGGCCCGATCCCGCGACCCGTGGTGCCGATCTTCTTGGCCGCGCGCTGCTCGTGGGCCACGTCCAGCACCTTGTGATAGGGGAGGACGAGGTGGGCGCGCCGGCTGATGAAGAAGTGGTCCTCGAAGCGCACGTGCAGCCGTTCGAGCTGGTCCATCTCGTGGATCAGCTCGCGCAGGTCAATGACCACTCCGTTGCCAAGGACGCAGATCTTGCCCTTCCGCAGGATGCCGGATGGGACCAGGTGCAGGACCACCTTCTCCTCGCCGACGACCACCGTGTGGCCGGCGTTATTGCCCCCCTGATACCGGGCGACGACGTCGAAGCGCTCACTCAGGATGTCGACGACCTTTCCCTTGCCCTCGTCGCCCCACTGGGCTCCGACCACGATCAGATTGGCCATGCTGGCCCCCCACTCGATGAATAGTTCGTGAGGCACAATAGCTGACCGACCCCACCGTGGGGCGCCTCGGGTGGTCCTTTGCCCTTGTCGCCCCACTGGGCGCCGACAACAATTAGCCCCAATCCGAAATTACCAACCGCCAAGGCGCCAAGAACGCCAAGACCAGAAGGGCTCATTGGGGGAAACAAACGGAACTTCGGAAGGCCCCATGAGCGCGCTTTCGGGTTCTTTGGTGGAGAGATCGGAACATCGTATTCTTGGCGACCTTGGCGTCATGGCGGTTCAAGTTTTTTCTCGGATCAGGCTTAGGTCGGCCATGGGGAGTCCCCCTGGGCGACGGCCTGCACGAAGGTTTCGAGGGGCAAGGTGCGTTGCGCCTCGGTGGTGAGGTCGTGGATGAGCACGGTCTCCGGCGGCTGCTCCGCCGATCCCAGGATCACGGCCCGCCGGATGGCGGAGGCCCTGGCATAGGCCAGGGAGCCGGCCAGATCCCGCTTGATGATGTCGCGAGCCACCGCGATCCCGCGGTCCCGCAGTAGGCGGGCCAGGCGGTGCGCGGCGCGCTTGTCCGGGCTGAAGTCGATCAGCAGGACGTCGGGCCCGGACACCTGGGGCAGGGCCTCGGCTGTCGTCAGGGCCGCCAGGACCCGCTCCAGGTCAAAGCAGAACCCGGTGGCAGCGCACGGATAGCCGAATTGCCCGATGAGGTGATCGTAGCGGCCGCCGCTGGCCAGCTGGTAGCCCAAGCCGCGAGCGAAGGCGCCGAAGACGATGCCGCTGTAGTACTCGAAGTCATGGGTCTCGGCCAGATCCAGGATCACGTGGTCCGCCAACCCGTAGTTCTCCAGGATGGTCACCACCTCCGCGAGATTGGCCAGGGCGGCCCGTGAGGCCGCAGGAAAGACCAACCGCGCGGCTTCGTCCAGGATCTCCCGGCGGCCGTACAGCTGAGGAAGGGCGCGGATGGCCTCCAGCAGGCCGGGGTCCGCCGAAACCTCCGCGAGGAGCAGGTCCAGTTCCAGCGAGGCCTTGCGCCGGATGGCGGAGATCAGTCGGCGGCGCAATTCCGCCGGAGGCTGGAGCGCGTTCAAGAGGCCACGCACCACCTCCACCTGGCCCACGTCGATCTGGAAGGCGGGGAGGCCCACCACCCGGCATCCCTCCACGGCCATGGCGATCATCTCGGCGTCCGCCTCGGGGAGGTCCAGGCCGATCAGCTCGACGCCGATCTGTTCGAACTCCCGCTGGCGGCCGGCCCGCGGCTCGTGATACCGGAACACCGTCGCCGCGTAGGCGAGGCGCAGGGGAAGGGGGGCCTGCCGCAACGTGGTGGCCACCAGCCGGGCCACCTGGGAGGTGATGTCCGCCCGCAGGGCCAGCAGGCGTCCGGTCTGCCGGTCCACGAACTTGAAGATCTGGTCGCCGGCATCCTCTGCCGTGGGCTGCTCGAAGACCTCCAGGTATTCGAAGGTGGGCGTGATGATCTCCTGAAAGCCCCAGCGCTGAAAGACCGAGAGGAGCTTTCCCTCCACGACCCGGCGCTGGGCAGTCTCCTCCGGCGTGAAGACGCGGACGCCTTTCGGAATCGCTGTGCGGGGGATCATCGCTCGTGACCGAAGCCCATGGCCTCACAAACGAACGGGGGCAGGATAGCACAGTGCCTGCCCCCGGCGATAGTCGTCTTTGACTTACGCGCGAACAAGCTTGGCGTACACGACGTTGGGCATCTGCCGGATCTCGTCCAGCACAGGCCCCGGGATCGGATCGTCCACGTTCACGATGGAGACGGCACGGCCGCCCCGCTTCTCGCGCCCGAGCTGCATCCCGGCGATGTTCACGTTGTTCTGACCCAGGAGGGTGCCGATCCGCCCGATGACTCCCGGCACATCCAGGTTAGAGAAGATCAGCATGTAACCGTCTAGGACGGCCTCCAGCCGGAAGCCGTCGATCTCCACCACCCGCGGATCCTGGCGGCTGAAGAGCGTGCCCGCCGTTTCGGTCTTCCCCCGGTCGGTCTGCAGCGTGATCGTGATCAGGCTGGCGAAGTCGGTTGGCTCGGTGGACTTGCTCTCGATCACCCGGACGCCGCGTCCCCTGGCGATGGCCATGGCGTTCACCGTGTTCACGCTGTCGTGGATGGGGTCCAGGATTCCCTTGACCGTGGCCACTGTCAGCGGGATGCAGTCCAGGGAGGCGATCTCGCCCCGGTATTCCAGGTGGATCTCGGCCCAGCGCTCCCCGAACTTGCCGCCGCGGACGACGACGACCGGGTCGCCGGGGGAGAGGGTATTCACGACGGCCCCCTCCATGGCCCCCGTCCCCGAGGCGGCGAACATCAGGACCTCGTTCTTGCACTGGAAGAGAAGGCGGAGGTCCCGACGCACGTCGGCGAAAATGGCCTCGTACTCCGGTGCTCGGTGGTGGATGATCGGTTGGGCCATCGCCTGCAGGACCTCGGGCGGGATCGGGGTGGGGCCCGGGGCGAGCAGGTACCGCTTCATGACGTTCTGACCCCCCCTCTTGGACGTGGCGATGAGAAAAGCGTGGAGCGTGGGGTGCTATCGCCGGAAAACCCGGACGCGAGGCGAGCCCGGATGACCTTCATGCATGGTGGTGGACAACGGAAGCGCACTATACCCAAGCGCCTGACAAGGTGTCAAGGCGATTCGCGGATTTCGTGTTGACAGCGCCGGACGGTGGGTTTAATGTCTGTTTTCAAATCCATCCCGGTGAGATTCATTGGGGAGCGCCCCGCTTCTCGAACAGCCAGAACGGGGAATGCCTACCGATTCCGAATCGGCCTTTTCTGTGACCTGGCATCGGCAGAGTCCATTGCCAGAGCTGGGCAACTAGGGCGAACGGATTTTCGGCAAGTTGGTGTACGCCGCAGCGAGAGGCTCGATGCTTGGTTCGCGGACGTCAGCAGATCAGGCAGGCATTTCTATCTTTCAACCCTCTTCAGGAAAGGGGGGCTACCATGCTTAAGAAATTCGCCCGCTGTCTAATCCTATGTCTGCTTGCAGGATTGATCGGGTACGGGATCGGTGTTGCGGGTGAGAGGCCGAACGTCGGCGGCACCCTCCGCTACGCGATGATCGATACCCCGCCCACGCTGGATCAGCATGTCGTGACTGCTACCCTCGGCACCACCATCAGCCAACATTTCTTCGAGACGCTGTTCGCGTTCACCGAAGCATATGAACCCGTTCCGTTTCTCGCCAAGAGTGCAGAGGTAAGAGATGGCGGCAAATTGATCGTGATGCAACTTCGACAAGGGGTGATCTTTCACAATGGCAAAGAACTGACCTCCGCAGACGTGGTGGCCTCACTGGAGCGGTGGGGGAAGCACGGCGCTCGCGGGCCGGTCCTCTTCAGGTATGTTGAGAAGGTCGAGGCGGATGGCAAGTATGGTGTGAAGATGTATTTGAGGGAGCCATTCGCGCCGTGGGCGACGCTGTTGGCCTTCGCCAATGGCGGGCCCGTCATCTATCCAAGGGAAGTCGTGGAAGCCGCCGGCAAAGAGCCGATCCCGCCAAAGAACTATATCGGCACTGGCCCGTACCGATTCGTCGAATGGAAGACGGGCCATGAGATCATTCTGGAACGCTTCGATAAGTACGTCAAAAGCACAGAGAAAAGCGATGGCTATGCTGGAGAAAGAAACGCCTATTTCGACAAGATCGTTTTCACCCCCGTGCCGGATCCGGGGACGCGGATCAGCGGAGTAAAAGCCGGGCAATACGACTACGCGGAATACATCCCAGGCGATTTGTTTGAGGGCCTGGAAAAAGACTCGGTAGTCCGGACCATGATTCGAAAGGCGGCCGGATTCGGAGAGCTTTTCTTCAACCAGAAAGAGGGCCTGATGACCAACCTGAAGCTCCGCCAGGCGCTCGCGGCGGCCGTCAACTTGGAGCCGGTCTTGCGTGCCTCGGTCGGCCCGCAGAAGCTCTGGGCGTTGAATGGAGCCCTGATGCCCCCGGGGACGAAGTGGTATACGAAAGCAGGGACCGAGAAATACAGCCAGGGCAACCCCGAGAGGGCAAAGGCATTGGCAAGGGAGGCCGGCTACAAAGGCGAGGCTATTCGCTACATGTGCACGACCTCGTATACCGACCATTACAACTCCAGCGTTGTGATTGTGAAGCAGTTGAAAGACGCCGGGTTCAACATTGACATGCAGATCTATGACTGGGCCACATTGGTCTCGCGCAGAGCCCAGCCCAACCTCTGGGACCTCTTCTACACGACGCACGGATTCGTGCCCGATCCGATGCTATTCACGTTCATGAGCCCAACGTATCCCGGTTGGTGGGACACTCCTCGAAAGCGTCAGTATACGACGGAGTTCACGTCCACGGTGGATCCTGCCAAGCGTATGGAAGGGATGCAGAAACTCCAGGCGCTCTTCTACGAGGAGGTTCCGCTGGTAAGAACCGGCGATGAGTTCACGTACGATATCTACGCCCCCAAAGTCCAGGGGGTTGGGGACTCCACGCTCCTGAATTTCAACCGCTTCTGGAACATCTGGTTCAGAAGGTAATCGCTCCGCCGTCGGTCATGCCCGGCAAGGCATACCTTGCCGGGCATGACCGTCCGTCTTTGCCGACCACAACCGTGCCTCCGCCCACCTGTCCCGGTAACAGCCTTCAAGAAGCCTTGCCTGTGGCAAGAAGTTCATTGGTCTAAGGGAGTCGGGTTTTTCGCTCTGGGAAAGAGGTTCTGCGTATGCTCAAGTACATGTGCAAACGCTTTCTGAGCATGATCCCCACCTTCATCTTGGCGGCGGTGATGGTGTTTTCATTCATGCATATGATGTCGGGGGATCCGGCTGCTGTGATGCTGGGCGATAGTGCGACCCCCGAACAGATTCAGGCCCTGCGAGAGGCAATGGGCTTTGAAAGACCCATTCATATTCAGTTCGCCAGATGGTTCACGGGAATATTGCAGGGGGACTTCGGCAACTCCATCTTTTTCCACAAGCCGGTCCTTCGAATCATCGTGGAACGTGCTGAAACCAGCCTCTTCATTGCCGTCCTGTCGATGGCGCTGATCGTGGTTGTGGGTGTCCCGATCGGTGTGATCTCAGCGATACGGTACAACAGTCTCGCCGATCAAACCTTTTCGGGGGCCGCCATGCTAGCTGCGTCGGTTCCGACATTCTGGCTGGGATTGAATCTGATGTTAATTTTTGCCGTGGTGCTCGGTTGGCTTCCAAGCTCCGGGTTTCCCTCGATATATGAGAGTGGAAACCTGGGGGATCTGAAGTATCTCATTCTCCCCTGCGTGACTTTGGCCGCGCCCAACTCGGCCTTGATCATCCGGCTCACCAGGGCAAGCATGCTGGATGTGCTCAGAGAGGGTTATGTGACCACTGCCCGGGCAAAGGGATTGTCAGAATTGAACGTCACCCTGAAGCACGTGTTCCGGAATTCACTGATCAGTGTTATCTCGGTGATCGGATTTACCTTCGTCGGGCTCGCATCCGGCACCGTGATCACGGAAACGGTGTTCGCGCTGCCGGGCATCGGGAGGCTGGTTGTCGAGTCGGTTCTGAGGCGGGACTACCCGGTGATCCAGGGGGTTATTCTCATCATCGCGGTAGCGTACATGGTCATCAATCTGCTCATCGACTGCTGCTACACGTTTCTGGATCCGCGCATCCGGATCAGTTGAAAGAGGAGCCCTCCCCATGCGTGACTTCTTTCAGGCGCTTGTCCGGCGAAAGATTGCCCTGGCGGGGTCCGGCGTGTTGCTCGTCATATTGTTCCTCGCGATATTTGCTCCCGTGGTCGCAACGCATGATCCCATGGGGCTGAATGCTGTGGATCGTCTTCAGAATCCCAGCGCCAAGCACTGGTTCGGGACCGACCATTTCGGAAGGGACATTTACAGCCGGACCGTCTACGGAGCGCGCATGACGATCATCAGCGGGTCGGGAGTCGTGATCTATTCGATCTTCTTCGGCATCTTGATCGGACTGTTGTCGGGGTACTTCCGGGAATTCGGTCTTGTTGCCATGCGATTGGTGGATGTGGTGATGTCCTTTCCTCCGCTGCTGCTGGCCCTGGCGCTCATCGCTATTTTGGGCCCCGGGCTCTTGAATGTGATCCTCGCCGTCAGTGCCACCTATCTGACTCACACGGCGCGCATTATTTTCGGCTTGACGTTGAAGATCAAGGAGGAGGTGTACGTCGAGGCGGTTCGGTCCATCGGGGCAAACAACAGAAGGATTATCCTTCGACATATTCTGCCGAACCTGGTCTCACCGGTGATCGTGCAGGCGACGTTTACGTTCGCCTTTTCGCTCTTGCAGATCGCCTCGTTGGATTTCCTCGGTGTGGGCGTTCCACCTCAGGTGCCAAGCTGGGGTAACATGATCAGTGAGGGGCGGATCTATATCACTCGCGCGCCGGGTGTCCTGCTATTTCCGGGGATCTTCATTGTCCTGACGGTGCTGGCTTTTAACCTTGTGGGAGACGTGTTGCGCGACAAGTTGGATCCCCGGTTTCGAGAACACCTTTCAGAGATCAAGCGGTGAGCCGCCGCGTGGCAATGGACTGTCCTTCTTGAACAGGAGAGCCGGGCATGCATTTTGACATTCTCTTGACAGGCGGAAAGGTCATCGATGGGAAGGGAAACCCCTGGTTCAGGGGAGATGTGGGAATAAAAGACGGTCGAATCGAAAGAGTCGGCCCCTCGATTGACGGAGATGCCGCCGAGAAACTGGACATCAGCCAGTGCTTTGTCTCTCCTGGATTCATCGATACCCATACGCATTCGGACTACGTTTTCTTCATAGACTCCACAGCGCAAAGCAAGGTGCGACAGGGAGTCACCACTGAGGTGGTTGGGAATTGTGGCATGAGCGCGGCCCCTCATTTGGGCGGTGCAAGAGAAAAGTGCATTCCAGATCCAAGGGATCACCCGACATGCGCCCCGTTTTTCCGCCGAGGCGTACCTTCAGGCGGACGCCATCGCCGGCCGCCAGTGCGATTTGCACAACGATCGGATCCCACAGGCAGGCCAGACCGGCACTCTTGACTCCTTTTTCCAGCAGCGCCCGCAGCACAAAGGTGGAGTCTCCCGGCGCACCACCCCCAGGATTGTCTGAGCCATCGGACAGGACGATGGGGCCTCCTGGTGCAGCGAGAGCCTCATCGATCGCTTCCTCTACGGGCACGTAGGGCGGGTGGGTATTGCCGCGCATCTTGATGAGCTCAATTCCCAGATCACGCGCCAGCCGCGCGGCCTGTTCTGGTTGGCCCTCGGTAATCACCAGCATCTTGCTGCCGAGTTCGGGTACATCGGCATACGGAAAACAATGCGCAACGGAAATTGACAGAACCCTGTCGCGGCCCTCCGGGGCTTTTATCTTGTCGACGAAGCCTTTCATGGGTTGGACGGTGGTGAAGTACGAGCCGATCATTCTCATATCAAAAACACCCATGGTCGGCCGGATTCTCCCTTCCAGCGCGTCGGCGATGAGCCGAAACAAATCCTGTGCCCGCTCGGCGAAGTCGGTATGGGGAAACTCCTTGTACAGCACCAGCGCTGTCGCCTGCTTGACCTTTGCCCGAGTGAGGTGGCAGTGGGGGTCCAGCTCGGCGCCCACGGGCACATTCGGTCCAACCAGAGCCCGCACACGGGACGAGATATCCCCCTCGCAGTCATCGTAGCCGTCGGCAACCATCGCACCGTGCAGGTTCAGGAGGACCGCATTCACCGGTAGCGCCCGCTTCAGGTCACCCAGAATTTCATCTTGGAGCGTCTCGTAGACAGCGCGGACAGTGATCCCTGACGGTGGCGCGTAGGCGCAGAGGCTTTCGGCCACTTGCCAGCCTCGCTCCCTGGCAAGACAGCTCCACACTGCGAGCGGGGCTTCCATCGAACTCGGCTGATTCTCGTTGACACCCCGCACCTGCACATAATCCGCAAGCCCTGTGGGCATGGGAGAAAACGTATTGGTTTCTGTGGCGAGTCCGGCAATGAATAGCTTCATGATGAGACGCTCCCTGTCGGTCAAGGGGTGAAAAATTGCAGGCGTATACGGTACGATTCCTTGCTGCAGGGGTGGCTGTAAGATGGTCAATGGAATATGTCAATTTCAACTCGGTCTTGATTCCCTTCCTTAAGATCGGTTCGGTGAGTCCATCCCTTGAGAGAAGGTCCAGCGTATGTTACCTTCCCCCCAGACTTGGCGAATCAGGCAACAGGACAGGTGAGCAATCGGGCCGATCAACAAAGAGGCCGAACTGTTCCCTGATTGCCAAGTTGCCGGATTGCCAAGTTGCCAATGAGGAGCTGCGAGTGACGGACGGGTCACGGTGGCGCGGTTACGTGATGGTGATGGGCGCTGCCGTCTGCTGGGGCGTCATGGCCACGGTGGTGAAGATGCTCTTCCGCGATCGCGGCGTGGACCCAGTGATCCTGATGGTGGCCCGGGTGGACCTGGCAACCGTGATCCTCTTCGCGGCCCTGGCACTCCTGCGCCCGGCGCGCTTGTGGATCGAGCGGAAGGATGTCTGGATCGCGGTCGTGGTGGGAGTAGGTGGCCTTGCGACCAACAACTTTCTCTACTACCAGACCCTCCACCTCACCAGCGTGGCCACGGCACTGCTCCTCCAATACCAAGCGCCCATCCTCGTCGCACTGTACACGGCCCTGATCCAGCGCCAGCCCCTACGCGGGCGGATTGTCCTGGCTTTGGCCCTGGCGATTTTGGGATGCGCCCTGGTAGTTCGGGCCTATGATTTCGACGTGCTGCGGCCGAACCTGCCGGGGGTGCTGGCGGGCCTCGGCACGGCCGGGGCCTTCGCCTTCTATATCTTAGCCAGTCGCGTTGCCCTGAAGACGCTCGATGCCTGGACGCTTCTGACGTACGCGTATTTTTCTGCCGGTGTTGCCTGGTCGGTCGTGGTGCCGCCCTGGCGGATCCTCGCCCAGGGTTTTGACTCGGGAATCTGGATGGCCTTCCTGGCCGTCGCCACCGTCGGCACCGTAGTGCCCTTCGGCCTGTTCATCAGTGGACTCAAATTCCTCCCACCAACGCAGGCCAGCATCGTCAGCATGTTGGAGCCCGTGGTGGCCGCCGGGGTGGCATATCTCCTGCTTGGGGAGACCCTGATCCCCCTCCAGATCCTGGGGGGTGCCTTAGTCCTGGCGGGCGTCGTGATGGTGCAGACGACGTAGCTCGGCTCGCCGAATAGGGGCCAGGGTTCAGGGGCCAAGGGCCGGCTCTGCCCGACACCCAGCCCCCGACCGCTGCGTCTCGGCAGTGTGTGTTGACAGGCGTGTCATTCCCTGCTAGCTTCACAATTGCAGACCGTTTCCGTGATGACCTGCATGACGCCCCGGCCTGGGGCGTTTTTGTTGAACCGCCGGTACCAACGGCGATGCCGTTGGTACCGGCGGTTAGCGGTTCCTCCTGAAGGGCAGATGGTGAGATGGACTACAAGACCACGCTGAATCTCCCCAAGACCGATTTCCCCATGCGGGCCAACCTCCCGGAGCGTGAGCCCCAGATCCTCCGTCAGTGGGAGGTTGAAGGCCTGTACCGACGGTTGCGCGAGGCGCGAGCGGGCCGGGAGATGTGGATCCTGCACGACGGGCCGCCCTACGCCAACGGCCACATCCACATGGGCCACGCCCTGAACAAGATCCTCAAGGACATGGTGGTGAAGTCCCGGTCTATGTCCGGCTTCGACGCCGTCTACGTGCCGGGCTGGGACTGCCACGGCCTGCCCATCGAGCACCAGGTGGACAAGGAACTGGGGCCGAAGGCGGCCCAGATCCCCGTGCCGGAGAAGCGCCGCATGTGCCGGGCCTACGCCCAGAAGTTCATCGACATCCAGCGGGAGGAGTTCAAGCGCCTGGGCGTCCTGGGGGACTGGGAACATCCGTACCTCACCATGGCGTTCGGCTACGAGGCCAACATCCTCCGCGAACTGGGGAAGTTCTTCGCAACGGGCGGGGTATATCGCGGTCTGAAGCCGGTGCACTGGTGTGCCTCGTGCCTCACGGCGCTGGCCGAGGCGGAGGTTGAGTATCAGGACCACACCTCGCCTTCGGTCTACGTGGAATTCCCCCTGACGTCCGACCCAGCGACGCTGGATCCCGCCCTGAAGGGCGCCCAGATTTCGGTGATCATCTGGACGACCACGCCGTGGACGCTGCCGGCGAATCTGGCCATCGTGGTTCACCCCACCGAGGAGTACGTCGTCTTCCGGTCCCGGGGACGATGCTTCATCACGGCCGAAAAGCTCATGGACGAGACCGCCCGGAAATGCAAGCTGGCGGACCCACAGGTCCTGTTCCGCGGGCCGGGGGCGAAGCTGGCGGGCCTCACGACGCGCCACCCGTGGCTGGATCGCCAGTCGCCCGTCTTCACGGCGGAGTACGTGACGATGGACCAGGGGACGGGATGCGTCCACACGGCGCCCGGCCACGGGGCCGACGACTACGACACCGGGATCAAGCACGGGCTGCCGATCTACAATCCGGTGGACGACATGGGCCGCTTTGTGCCCGAGGTGGAACATTTCGCCGGGATGAGCGTCTGGGACGCCAATGCCGCCATCATCGACCGGCTGCGGGCGGACGGCCGGCTGCTAAACGTTGAGGATTATCAGCACTCCTACCCGCACTGCTGGCGGTGCAAGAACCCGATCCTCTTCCGGGCCACCAACCAGTGGTTCATCTCCATTGAGGTGAGCGGGCTACGCCAGCGAGCGCTGGAGGGTATCCGCCAGGTGCAGTGGATCCCGCCGTGGGGGGAGGAACGAATCTCCAATATGATTGCCAACCGGCCGGACTGGTGCATCTCGCGCCAGCGGGCCTGGGGCACCCCCATCGCCGTGTTCAGTTGCGCCGGATGCGGGGCGCTCCTGGCGGAGCCGCACCTGGTGGAGCACGTGGCGTCCCTCATGGATCGCGAGGGGGCCGATGTCTGGTTCGCCCGCTCCGCGCGGGAGCTCTTGCCGCCGGGCACCCGCTGTGGGAAGTGCGGCAGCGAGGAATTTACCAAGGAAACGGACATCCTCGACGTCTGGTTCGAATCGGGGGTGAGCCAGGCAGCCGTGCTGCGGGTCCGGCCGGATCAGCACTGGCCGGCGGAGATGTACCTGGAGGGAAGCGATCAGCACCGGGGCTGGTTCCACTCCTCGCTGCTGGCGGCCGTCGGCGTGCAGGGCGGCGCGCCATACCGGGCGGTCCTGACCCACGGATTCGTGGTGGATGGCGAGGGCCGCAAGATGTCCAAGTCCCTGGGGAACGTCATCGCCCCGCAAGAGGTGATCGGCAAGTACGGGGCCGAGGTGCTGCGCCTCTGGGTGGCAGCCGAGGACTACCGGGACGACATCCGCCTGTCGGAGGAGATCCTGACCCGCCTGGCCGAGGGGTACCGCCGGATCCGGAACACCTGCCGGTACCTGCTGGGGAACCTGTACGACTTCGATCCCGCCCGGGATGCGGTGCCGGTCGAGAGGCTACTGCCCATTGACAGATTCATCCTCCATCGCCTGCAGCGGCTCACGGAGCGGGTGCGCGCGGCGTACCGGGACTACGAGTTCCACATCCTGTACCACAGCCTACACAACTTCTGCGCCGTGGACCTGAGCGCCTTCTACCTGGACGTCCTGAAGGACCGCGTGTACACCTCGGGCCCCGCCTCCCACCTCCGCCGTTCGGCTCAGACGGCCATGTACGAGATCCTGGTGAGCCTGGTGAAGCTCATGGCCCCCGTCCTGTCCTTCACGGCGGACGAGGTCTGGCGGTACATCCCCATGCCGGACAGGCCGGCGAGCGTCCATCTCACCGAGTTCCCGGAGGTCCGGGCGGATCTCCTGGACGAGGGGCTGGCGCAAGAGTGGGAGAGACTGCTGACGGTCCGGGACGAGGTCCTGAAGGCGCTGGAAGCGGCGCGGAAAGACCGGCGGATCGGCAGCGCCCAGGAGGCGGCCGTCGAGGTGCGGGCGGCCGGAGAGGCATTCGAGTTCCTGGCGGGACGCCGGGAGGCGTTGGAGACGATCTGCATCGTCTCCCGCCTGAGGGTCACGCGCGACGGGACGGGGACGGCCGAGCCGGGCCTGGTGGTCCGTGTGGACCGGGCCTTGGGCGTCAAGTGCCAGCGGTGCTGGAACTATCGGGAGAGCGTGGGCGCCTCGACAACCCATCCGGCATTGTGCGACCGTTGCGTGGCCGTCCTCCAGCACGCGCAATGACCAATGCAGGGTAACCGGCGACCAAGGTCATGACCTTCTACCTGATTGCCCTGGCCGTCATCCTACTGGATCGGGCCACCAAGCTGCTGATCATCCAGACCCTCCGGCTGGGCCAGGGGATTCCGGTCATTCCCGGGTTCTTCGACATCGTCTTCGTCCTGAACCCAGGCGCGGCCTTCGGGTTCCTGGCCACGCTGTCGGAGCAGGTTCGCAACCCTCTCTTCATCCTGATCTCCGTGGTCGCGGTGATCCTGATCATTTTCTATCACACGCGCTATCTCCGGTCGCACCGGCTGGTCTCTGTCGCCCTCGGCCTCGTCCTGGGAGGCGCCGTCGGCAACCTCATCGACCGTCTGCGCTACGGCATGGTGGTGGACTTCCTGGACGTCCACGTGGGCCAGTACCACTGGCCGGCCTTCAACGTCGCGGATTCGGCCATCTCCATCGGCGTGAGCCTGATGATCCTGGACATGCTCCTGGACTGGCATCGCGAACGGAAGACGTGAAAAGTGAAAGGTGAAACGTGAAGGGGGCGGGTTCGGCCTCTCGTCCTCACGTTTCACGTTTTACGGTTCAGTGATCCGCGCTCCGGCTGACAGGCGACGATGGATATCCGGGAGTATGTTGTAACCCAGGCCCAGGCTGGCGAGCGTCTCGACGTGTACCTGGCTCACGTGAGCGGCCTATCGCGGGCGCGGGTGCAGCGGCTCATCGAGGCCGGGCATGTGCTGGTCGCCGGCCACCCGCAGAAGTCGCGCCATCGGGTGAGTCCCGGCGAGCAGATTCTGCTCCGCATCCCGCCTGCGGCGCCGCTCCTCCTGACGCCAGAGGCGATCCCCCTCGACATCCTGCATGAGGACGAGGATCTCATCGTCCTGAACAAGCCCCCGGGGATGGTGGTGCACCCCGGCGCAGGACGGAGCACCGGCACGCTGGTGAACGCCCTGCTCGCCCACTGCGTGACGCTGGCCGGCATCGGCGGTGTAGAGCGGCCGGGGATCGTCCACCGCCTGGACCGCGACACCTCCGGCGTCCTGGCGGTTGCCAAGACGGAGGCGGCGCACCACTCACTCAGCCGACAGTTCAAGGCGCGGGTCGTCAAGAAACGATACCTGGCGCTGGTGCACGGGGAAGTCCGGCAGGGCTCGGGACGGATCGAGGCAGCCATCGGTCGGCGGGAGCACGACCGGAAGCGGATGGGCATCCGGGTCCGGGGCGGCCGCGAGGCGCGGACCGTCTACCACGTGCTCCGACGGCTGCCGGGAATGACCGTGCTGACCCTCGACCTGGAGACGGGACGGACGCACCAGATCCGGGTGCATCTCGCCCACATCGGCCATCCGGTGGTCGGCGATCAGGTCTACGGTGGGCGGCGCGAACGCCGGCGGGGCGCGTCGGATGAGCCTCGCGCGGATCGCCAGATGCTTCACGCCTGGCGCCTGGCCTTTCACCACCCCACGAATGGCGCCTGGGTCGAGTTCACGGCGCCGGTGCCCGAGGATTTTCGGCGCCTGGCCGGACCCCTACCAGAGAATATGATTTGCGATTTGTGATTGTTGATTGTTGATTGAGGAACTGGAGAGCATCCACCTTCAGCTACTCACGTCCACCGTACGTCCTTCCTCCCAGCGGTTTTCCGCGAGGCCGTGAAGATGGCCATGAGCTCGTCGGCCTCTTTGATAAGCTCTCTCAGCCTCTCGGCTTCCATCAGGCCAGATTCCGCGAGCAATTCAAGCCAGTACAGGGTCTCGTCGGCTTCCTCTTCGGCGACAGCCAGCTTTGATGCGAACTCGGCGCGAGACCTGGCGCGGCACGCCGCCCGGTAATTGGCCCCGACGGACGTTCCGGAACGCAGCATCTGACCTCCAATAATCCTGGCAGCTTCGTTACGCGGCAAGGCACCCACGAGCCTGATGATGGCCAGAGCGAACCTCTTGGTCCTGCGTTTGAGTTCATCGGGTGTCATAGGGACGGCCATGCACGACTCCGGATTGAATTCCGAGAGTGCCTTCAAATCAACAATCACCAATCGCAAATCTCAAATCACTGCCCGCGTCCGCCGAACGGCAGGATCACCGTGAACGTGCTGCCCTGGCCCTGCCCTTCGGATTCGGCCCAGGTCCCGCCACCGTGGAGCTCGACAAGCCGTTTGGTCAGGGCGAGGCCGAGGCCCGTCCCCTCGTGGCGCTTGGTGGCCGCCACTTCAAGTTGTGTGAACTCCTGGAAGAGGCGGGACAGGTCGTCGGGTTTGATGCCGATCCCCGTGTCGGTCACGCGGATCTCCAAGAACTGCAGGGGGGCAGAGGAGCTAGGGGGCCGGGGTGAACCCTCGACCGCCCCCCTGCTCCCCGGGTACCCTGTGGGTGCCTCTGCTCCCCAGCTCTCTCCGGTGACCAGGCGGGCCGTGAGGGTGATCCGGCCCCCACGCGGGGTGAACTTCACCGCGTTGCTCAACAGGTTCAGGCAGATCTGTTTGAAGCGGACGGGATCCGCCCGGAGCGGCGGGAGAGCAGGCTCAACCTGGACCTCGAATGTTTGGTCCTTCTTGTTGCCGAGAGTGCGGGCGATGACGGTAATATCCTCCAGAATGGCCGCGACCGTCAACGCCTCGCACTGCAAGGTGAGCTTGCCCGCCTCCACCTTGGCGAGGTCCAAGACGTCGTTGACGAGTTCGAGGAGATGTTCGCCCGCCTGGTAAATATGCCCGAGGTATCTGGCCTGCTTGTCGGTCAGGGGACCCGCGTACTGTTCCTGCAGGAGTTGCGAGAACCCGATGATGGAGTTCAGTGGGGTTCGCAGTTCATGGGACATGTTGGCCAGGAACTCGGACTTGTGACGGGAGGCCTCCTCGGACTGGGCGCGCGCTTCCTCGAGTTCGCGCGTGCGCTCCTGGACGCGCTCCTCCAGCGTGGCGGCGTACTGCCGGGTCTCGACGTAAAGCCGGGCATTCTCGATGACAACAGCCGCCTGATCGGCGAACGACGTCAGATAGGCCACCTCGTCGGGCGTGTAGTGTCGTGGCGCCGTCGAATCGAAGGTGAGCACCCCGAGCACCTCGTCCCGGACCTTGATCGGCAGGCCCAGATACGTGACGAACCCGACGTCCCGATCTCGCTCTGCGAGCAGGTTGCGGGGGTCATTGGGGGAGTCCGCGCTGAACACCGGCTGTCCGGTCTGCGCCACGAGGCCCGACAGGTCCATCCCCAGCGGAACGGAGAATCCGTCCGGCATGGGGGTGCCGGCCAGCGCCGCCACCCGGAGGACCTGTGTCGCCTTGTCCACCAGCATGACCGACACGTGCGGCGTCCCGGCCATCTGGGCCGCCTCCGTAACGATTCGGTTCAGGATGCTCTGGAGATCCAGGCCAGACATGACCGAGCGCGTCGCCCGTAGGAGCGCCTCGGGCTGCTCGCCCCGGCGCACCGCTGCAGAGTGTAGCCGCGCGTTCTCGATGGCAACGGCCGCCTGATCGGCGAAGGACGTCAGATAGGCCACGTCGTGGGGGGTGTAGTGGCGGGGGGTCGTGGTGTTGAAGGTCAGCACCCCGATGACCTCGTCCCGGCTCTTGATGGGCAGGCCGAGGTACGTGACGATCCCGAGTTCGCCGTCCCGCTTGGCATAAGCGTTGCGGGGATCGTTCGGGCAATCTTCGCTGATCAGTGGCTGCCCCGTCGCCGCCACGATCCCCGAGTGGCCCATTCCCAGGGGGAGTCGATCTCCGGTGGACATTGCCGTACCTTGGAGGGCGCCCACCTGGAGGACTCCGGCCTCTCTGTCCACGAGGAGCACCTTGACGTGCGAGCATCCGCTGATCTGGGCGGCCTCCGCGAGGATCCGGTCGAGGATCCCCTGGAGATCCAGTCCGGACATGACCGAGCGCGTCGCCCGCAGAAGCGCCTCGAGTTCCTCTCCGCGGCGCACGGCCGCGGAGTGCAGCCGTGCATTCTCGATGGCGATGGCAGCCTGGGCGGCGAAGAGGCGGAGGAGATGCTGGTGTTCCTCGGTGAACTGCCACCCGACCTCCTCGTGATTGAGCGCGATCACGCCGACGAGCCGATCCCGGTACAGGAGCGGCTCGGCCAGGGCGGCGGTGGCCCTGGCCCGCTCCCGGAACAGCGGGAACGAATAGGGCGAGGCCGGGAGGTCGTTGACGATCATTCCCTCCCGCCGCAGGGCGACCGTTCCCGCCACCGCCTCCCCCGGCTTGAGGCGCACCTCCCGCATCCACTCGCCGAGGCCATGCCAGGCCTTGGGGATCAGGACCTCGTCTGGTTCGTCCCAGAGGTAGACCGACCCTGCCACGGCGCCCACCAGCTCGATGGAACGCTGGGTAATGAGCTCCAGGAGGGTGGTGAGATCCAGTTCCCGCGTGATCTCTGCGGTCACGGCCCGGATCGCCTCGAGCTGCCGGGTGTGCGTGCGGAGCGCCTCCTCCGCCCGCCTGCGCTCGGTGATGTCGCGGATGGCGGCGATGTGAGCCTCCCGCCTCTGCCAAAGGAGGTGGCGCGCGGTGATCTCCACGGGGAAGACGGTGCCGTCCTTCTTCCGGTGGTAGCGTACCGGGATCCGTTGTCGCTGTTCCTGCGTGGCCGCGCGCGTCTCCTCCGGCTCGGCAGAGAGGTCCGTGTTCCGCTTCTGTAGGAGTTCGTCTCTGCTGTACCCGTAGAGGGCCACGGCGGAGGCGTTCACCTCCAGTATCTGTCCCGTGGCGTTCTCGATCAGGAACAGGGCGTCCGACTCCATCTCGAAGAGCTGCCGGTACTTCTCCTCGCTCTGCCGCAGGGCCTCCTCCGCCCGCTTGCGCTCCGTGATATCCCGATCGATGCCACGATACCCACGGAACATCCCCTGGCTGTCGAAGATTGGCGTCCCACTGGTTTCCAGGACAACCCGGTGGCCGTCTTTGTGAAGGCTCACGTTGTCGAGAAGCACGAACGGTTTCATCTGGCCCGTGATGGGGGCGAAGACTTCCGCCGCTCGTTTTGCCTCCTCCACAGGCATCAGGTCAAAGGGGGTCTTGCCCAGGATTTCTTCGGGTGCATAGCCCAGGATCTCGCGGATCCTCGGGCTGACGTAGGTGTACCGATTCCTCTCGTCGATCTCCCAGACCCAGTCGCTGGTCTTCTCGACAAGGTTGCGGAATTTCTCCTCGCTTTCCCGCAGCGCTCCCTCCGCCTCCTTGCGCTCGCTGATGTCCTGTTTGATGCCGATGAACTGGCTGATCGCCCCGCCCGCATCCTGCACCGGCGTGATGGTCTGCTCCTCGACGTACAGCGATCCGTCCTTCCGGCGGTTGACCATCTCTCCATGCCACACCCGGCCGGAGACGATCGTTTCCCAGAGCTGCTTGTAAAATGCCTGATCATGTCTGCCGGACTTGAGGAGGCGCGGGTTCTGGCCGATGGCCTCTGCGGTGGTGTAGCCGGTCAGGCGGGTGAAGGCCGGGTTCACCCAGGTGATGCGGCCCTCCCGGTCGGTGATGACGATGGCATTCGCGGCCGATTCCAGCGCCGTGCTTTGCAGATGCAGGCGTTGCTCAATCTCGCGGATCTGGGTGTCGCGACGCTTGAGCTTCTGGAGCTCCCGGCGCAGCAGGAAATACAGAATCAGCGCCGTGATGACGACCAAGGCTTCGTCTGTGAGCGTGTCGAGCCAGCCGAGCAAGTGGGGATCGGTGATGAGACCTCTCAGGAGGTGGTCAGAGAGCGGCATCCACAGGCCGGCAATGAGGACAAACAGGATAGCCAGGCGTAGGGCAGTTCGGGGTTCGGAGTCTCCCATGCGACGTCTTTCTCTCTATGGCGGGCGGCGTGGAGGCCGGGGCCTTCCGCTCCCACCACCGATCCCGGCCGGCTGGTTCAGGCGCGGCGCGGAGGGAGAACGCCCTCGAAAGAAAAGTCACTCGAAGGCAAAGGAGTCTGTTCGACCGGCCCCGTCCCCCTTCCTCGCCTGGAATGAACTGTCAAGCGGGGCCAGTCTCCATCCCGCAGGAGGAGGCACAGGATAGCCTAATCTCGCGGTCCTGCTGGAGTTTGTCAACCGGTTTTCTCGGATCCAGGAGGAATGTGCCTTCCGGTGTTATATCCCGCGACCTGGGGCGACCTCAGGGGAGGACTGTGGAACCGAACCGCCGAACCCCCGCGATTGGCGATTGAGGATTGTTGATCCCAATCCGAAATTACCAACCGCCAAGGCGCCAAGAACGCCAAGACCAGAAGGGCTCATTGGGGGAAACAAACGGAACTTCGGAAGGCCCCATGAGCGCGCTTTCGGGTTCTTTGGTGGAGAGATCG
>Ga0315285_10000137_pt1 | contig 70977 bp, 71 predicted proteins | sample YL17G09_36_MG_FD_203698 | JGI IMG/M metagenome (GOLD analysis project Ga0315285, IMG submission 203698) | Sediment microbial communities from Yellowstone Lake, YNP, Wyoming, USA - YL17G09_36 | ecosystem: Environmental > Aquatic > Freshwater > Lake > Sediment | place: USA: Wyoming | collected... | reverse complement strand
CAACCACTACTGTTGAACCCTGTCCCACAGAAACGCTGTATGGTGAGCACTCAGAAGAGGCAGAGCTATTAAGATATTTCCGAGATAACGTACTTAGCCAAACCCCTGAAGGTCGGGAACTCATAAAGTTATACTATGAGTTAAGTGCATCCATAGTGAAGGCAATGGAAGAAGATGAGGAATTTAAAGCCCAGGTGAAGGAAATGATTGATGGAGTGGTGGAGTCAGTGAGATAAAAACAAAAATTATTTCTTAAATCAAGATTGGCCTCTTTTCCCAATTAGTTTTAGATAATATTCACTAACATCATCTGATTTTCTAATACAGTTAATGACTTCATTAATAGTCTGCTCTTTAAGACTACCACTAATTTTTACTAAACCATCAAACTTAGTTTTTAATAATTTTTTAAAATCTAATTCATACAATTGATAGAACTGTAACCAAGTATCTTTGTTAAAAAAATCATGATTAGCTTTTATGAAGAACAAAGATTCTTTTTCGTGGCAGCCAGGCGTTTTGGGCTTGTTCCTTGATTGTGAAATGGTTGTACAAACGAGAAAGGGTTCTTTAATAGGGTCTGGAGCGTTTAAGATAACAAGTAGTTTATCTGATGTGGTACCATCGGGAAATTTAAATTCAGTGTGATAGAGAATATCACCTTTTTTCATGAGAAAAGATTTTTTCCATTTCTCGCATTTCCGATAAACGTTCTAGCACCACCTCTCTGGATAAACTATCTTTATTATCTAATGCCAGCATATAATCTATCATTGCATCTTTGCCCATGTTTTTTATCGTTCTATCCCACGGATCATTGGGTAAGTGTGCAACCTTTACAATATGTTCAGCTCTGGCATCTTTAAAAATAAGAGCGATATCCTTTAATAATTTCAACTCCCGTTTTGAGAAATATTCTGGATTAAATTTTTCCTTTGCTTTAATCTCTTGAAATTCTTCTTTATCTCCCGATAAGGATATTGTTCGCTTTAAATCATCATGCTTGTCTATATTTATTATCTCCCTCCACAGTCTACTAGGAACAGGGCCTTTTTTCCATGCATAATAATCCAATCCTGTTACAGACTTCCCTGTTTGTTTAAAATGAGTAAAGTCTAAAAAATACAGAAGTTTCATTAATTTGGTTATTCCCAAATACCTTGTATTCTTGGCAAAATAAACTATAGAATTTAACAATTTTTCTCTATTGTGCGAAATCAACATTTTTTAACCTTCCGCTATAGAACCTAACAATCTTTAAAACTTATCGGTAAGGCAAATAATAATCTTGAACCTATTAAATAAATATTACATCTTGGCAATAAAGTCAAACATCAAAAATATCAAAATCTAAATCCTTCTTTCCTAAAATACCTCCCTGATCATTGTGGCTCTGCCTTTTCTATACCTTCAAACCCAATAGAACCCTATCCGTACCAAAACCGACTCCCTTGGGTATCTCGACCCCCACCCCCTGGGGGTCACGCTGTTTTTTAGGTGGGTAAAGGAGAAGGGCCAGGATAAGTTCCCAGCCCAATTTTTTCATATTTAACATTAGCAAATCAATCTCACAATAAATATCCACCTTAATACTACTTTTGCTGATTGCAAGCAGTCTACAAAAAATTTCGGTTCTTTGTTCGTTGTAGATACTACCATATATTGTGCCAATTCAAGTTATTATTATTAACTCATAGCTGGAACTTTCCTAAATTACCCTATCAGAAAGTAAATCCTATCATAAAGATTGTCAATTGAAGAAAATCGTTATATATTGAATATGCGTGATTTCAACATAATAATTTTACTCTGGAATGAGGAAAAGAAGATGGCTAAATACGGAAGAGGATTGAATCGTGAAGTTGTTGCCGCAGTAAATGCTGGTTTAATCACGGAGCCATTTTCAACGAAGGACATAAGGAAACTGATCAAATTAAAGAAATGGAAACCGGAGCCAACTGAAAACTATATAAATGTGACGCTAGCAAATGGAACTAGCGAAAACCACAGTCCTACTTATAAAAAATATTTTCTTTCTGTTGGGGATGGCCAATAAAAATTAAGAGCTCAGTACAAGGGTAACGAGTGGCTTTAGGTTTGCAATCAATCAAATCGATTTAGGTGTGGTTTTGTATTGAAGAGGAGTAAGGGTATTATGGAACTAAAATCTCAAGTTATCACAAGAATCCTATTAGCTCATATATTATTTTCTTGTGTTAGTCTTGATGCGCTTCAAGCAGAGGAGTTTCATGTAACTACAGCAGCGGAATTTCAAAACGCCCTAACAAGAGCAAGAGGAAATGGTGAAGCAGATAACATATGGTTAGCTGCTGGTACTTACAAAACCATCGATAATCAATCACGCTTTATGTATGAGGCAAAGGAAGGTGAAAATTATGCACTGACAATCAAAGGTGAAACAGGCACTTCTGTTGATGATGTTATTCTTGATGGTGAAGAACCAACTTTCGCCTTCTATTTATTAGATATTGAGCAAGAAAATGCTCTATTAACTATTCAAGGCATATCAACAAAAAATGGATTTATTGAGATTTCTTCTTCAGGTGACGTAAGCCTTACTGAAAACAAATTTTCTCATAACAAATTATATCATCCTGTATATGTTAATACCTCTTCAGGTAGTATAAACAGTGAGTGGCAACACATTTGAAGGTTGCGGTATATATGCCAACACATCTTCGGGTAACATCCATGTGACCAATAACGCCATCAGCGGTGGTTCAGCAGACGAAACGGGGGGTGGTATATATTCAAGCACATCTTCAGGTGATATCAATCTAACTAATAATAGAATCAGCAATAACAGAGCAACCGATTATAATTATGCTTATGGTGGCGGAGTATATCTATCTGCTTCGGGTAACATTACGCTAAATAATAATACTATTAGTGAAAACGAGGTGTATCATGATAGCACCCTTGGTTTTTCTAGAGGAGGGGGAGTATATGTTCATTCTTTAGGTATTGTTACTATTAACGGAAACACAATAAGAAAAAATATAGCATCTAGTCATGGTGGGGGATTGCATATTGACTCTATATATGACATCATTTTAGTCAATAACATCATTGCTGGGAATACGGCTGGTAAAAATGCTGGTGGTATTTATGCTCATTCAACTTTAGGTAGAATCATTTTAACCAATAATACAATAACCGATAACAAAACTCTCCCTAAAGATGATTTTTAGGTCCTTCCGGAACGAGAGTGGGTAACCCCAAGATGTAGTTGTTGAGCATTCTGTGGTAATATCTTCTATGCAAACACAAGGAGGAAAAGCTATGGAAGATACTCAACTGTATGGGATGTTGCTTGGGATAAAGTTCCCCTGGAGAGTGAGCAGAGTCCAAGTGGACATGGTGCTGAATCGAATCGACGTGTGGGTTGAGGAAGCACAGGGAACGAAGTTTCTCTGTGCAACATGCAAACAAGAGGTGCCAGTGTATGACCATACGGAGGAACAAGTGTGGCGACATCTGGACACCTGCCAGTGTCAGACGTTCCTGCATGCCCGTTTACCTCGGACGAAGTGTCTGGAGAATGGTGTGAAGCAGGTTGTCGCCCCGTGGGCGGAGTCTCGATCTCAGTTCACGAGACAGTTTGAGTCGCGGATAATCGACACGCTCAAGGAATGCGATGTAACGGGGGTAACGCGGCTTTGGGGAACGAGCTGGGATGAGACGTGGGGCGTAATGCTGCGGGCGGTCACTCGTGGACTGGCCAGAAAAGAGAAAAAGGTGGCTACTCGTATCGGCGTTGACGAGAAGTCAATAGGCAAAGGGCAAGACTACGAGAGTATCGTATGTGATTTAGATCGGGGAACAGTGGAGTACGTCGTAGACGAACGGGATCAAAAAAGCCTGGAGAGCTATTACCAGCAATTCACCAGGGAAGAATTGGCACAAATCAGAGCGATAGCCATGGACATGTGGGATCCCTATATAGCGGCGACAAAGGCATATGTGCCTGATGCCGACCAGAAGATCGTCTTTGACCGGTTTCATGCCATGACACATGTGACCAAGGCAGTGGACAAGGTGCGACGTAGTGAACACAAGGCTCTGACTGCCCAAGGCGATCTTCGGCTCAAGGGAACAAAGCACCTGTGGCTGTGGAATGAAGATAATGTTCCGGAATGGCGCCGCGAGGAGTTTGCGGGAGTGAAAAACGCTGAACTCAAGACAAGCCGTGCATGGGCGATCAAGGAGGCTATTCGGGAGTTCTGGGGGTACAGGTATGCCAAATGCGCTGAGAAGTACTTTAAGGCATGGTACTTCTGGGCGACGCACTCACGACTGACACCGGTCATAGAGGCTGCCAAGACGCTGAAACGGCACCTTGCCAACCTTCTTACCTACTGCAAGCATCGGATTACAAATGCAACATGCGAGGGAATCAATAGCAAGATTCAGATGATTAAGCTTATGGCCTGTGGCTACAGAAACCGTGAACACTATAAAGCCGCAATCTACTTTCACTGCGGGGGTCTTGACCTTTATCCGCAAGTCGAGATCGTATGAACCAGTACAACCAGACAGATCACTACATCTTGGGGGTACCCACACTAAACCCGGAAGCGGCGATTTTTATACTCCTAAAGGTGGTGGTCTTTATTTGAATTGCCAAGAGGAAAACGCTTCTGCTTACCTCTACAACAACATTATTTGGGGGAACGAATCAGACTTGGGAGAAGATGTATACATTGACGCCCATATCTTTTCCGGTATTTATGTTCATAACAACAACTACCATGATGTAGAAAGTCGTCCATTTACAGAAGATGTGGATAATATAGATGATGACTCCCTATTTGCAAATTCAGAGCAAGGAGATTATCACCTACAATCTAATTCACCTTGTATAGATAAAGGAACTGCTGACGCCCCAGAACTCCCATCAACTGATTATGAGAATGATTTAAGAATTATAGGAAGTTCTCCAGATATGGGTGCAGATGAATATTATGATCCCACTATATACTCAACCACCACAACGACAACCATTTTGCCACAATTCTGCACCACAGAACAAATCTATGGAGAATATTCAGAAGAAACAGAAATGCTGAGATATCTTCGTGATAAAATACTATACCACACCCCCGAAGGTCAGGAACTAATCAGATTGTATTATGAATGGAGTCCTGTGATAGTTAAGGCAATGGAAGAGGATGAGGGGTTTAGGGAAGAGGTGAAGGAAATGATTGATGAGATTTTGGGAGTGATTCAAGATTAACAGGAGGGAGGGAAGAGCCACGAAGAAGACAATTTTAGTATCGTTAATTGTTATATTTTTTTCAAGCCCCTGCTTAGCACAGATAGAACCTGAGGGGATTTTTTGGGTTGAAAATACTTTGTGGCAACTAGAGGGTAACTACAGTGTGCAACAGATCGGATTTTATGCTGAGAAAGTATATGTTCCCTATGCCACTATTTGTTATCGAATCAACTCCTCCTCCTCCTATTCTGACTTTATTTTAGTTAGTATTTTTGAAGTCACTTATATTACTTCTTTGGGGGTGGGAAGAATGAAGGGTTTTCTTTTACCCCTTTTAAGAATTGGTTTTGGTGTTGATTTCTCCTCATATACTTCATCCAGTACTCAAATAATGTTACAAAAGGTTTCAGATAGCTGGTATCCCTCAAATTGTACTGATATGTAGTGCCATGAGAAAAATAGCTCTCGTTAATCAAAAGGGGGGGGTGGGGAAAACTACCTCTACTATCAATATAGGGGCTGGACTAACCAAGCTTAAGAAAAGGGTTTTGCTCATTGACCTCGACCCCCAGGCTCACCTTACCTATAGCCTGGGGATAAAGGCTCACGAACTCTCAAGAACTATTTATGATTTATTGAAAGGGGAAGTATCCACGCAGGGAATTTTAGTAGAGAGAGACGGTATAACAGTAATTCCCTCTAGCCTGGATCTCTCGGGAGCTGAAATAGAACTCTCAGGGATAGCCGGCAGGGAATTTCTTTTGAAAGAAGCATTGAATGAGGGCAAAGAGTTTGACTATGTACTAATAGACTGCCACCCGAGCTTAGGAATTTTAACCCTAAATGCACTCACTACAGCTCAGGAGGTTTACATACCCTTACAGACTGAATTTCTAGCACTACAGGGAATGAGCAAGCTCTTGCAGACCGTAGACACCGTAAGAAAGAGATTGAATAAAAGCCTAGAAGTAACGGGAGTGATAGGAACACGCTTTGACAGTAGAAAGAAATTAAACAATGAGGTAGTGGGAAAGATACGGGAATATTTCGGGGGGAAGGTATTTAACACGCTTATCAGAGACAATATAGCACTAGCAGAAGCCCCGAGCTTTGGTAAAACAATCTTTGAATATAGACCCAAGAGCTATGGAGCTGAGGATTACCTGAGCTTGTGTAGAGAGATAATAAAGAGGGGGGGGTAAGGTGAGGATTAATAGATCACAAGCAAGGGTAGCGCATACCTTTCTTTTTCTTATAGGAATTTTGTTTTTTTTAAATCTTTTTTTGAGTTAGTAAATGATGGGAATTTCTTCTACGATTTCCTTTTGGGGATAGTGTCTATAGGTTTAAGACTATTCATTTTAAGGGGGGACTACAATGGTTAAGGACACTAGGCTGGGCTCAGATCCTTTAAGCTGGATAGAGGACACCAGGGGGAAGGGGGGTAAACACAGTATATAGAGTAAACAGGATTTACAGGATAAACAGATAAAGGGAAAGAGGGGGAGACCCAAGACTAGCACCAGGGTAATAACTAAAAGCTCTCAGGAAGGAACTCGGGAGGCGGGACACGAGCAACCTTTATAATGAGAAAGGACTTCTTAGAGAAGCTCAAAGCAATAGCCTGGGGGGATAGCAAGGAAATAAGAGAGGTAGTAGACGAGGCTTTCAGCTCATACCTAAAGGGAAAGACAGTAAAAGCAAAACCCAAAGAAGGGAGCAAGTGATAAATCATGCCTAAGAGAATAGGAGATATAATCCTTTACTCAATCCCAGAACTATCAAACAAGCTGGACGTAACCCCCAACACGCTCAGAGCCTACATAAAACAGGGAAGGCTCAAAGGGCAAAAGATGGGTAACCGGTGGTATGTGTCTGGGCATAGCCTTAAGATATTTTTTGAGGGAGTACCGGAAATAAAGATAGAGACGAAACAGACAGGATAAACAGAAGTGTATGACCGTAAACAGCAGATTACAGACATAGAAAAGGGGGGACGGCAACGATCAGGACACTTGATAATTTTATCGATAATGGGGGCGGCACTGTTACCGATACTGACACAGGTTTGATGTGGCAACAGGATACTGCCCCGGGCACCTACACCTGGCAGGAGGCACTTTCTTATTGTGAAAGTTTATCGCTTGGTGGGCACAATGACTGGCGTCTACCAAATGTAAATGAGCTCAAGTCTATAGTTGATTATCGTACCCACAGCCCTTCCATCAATACTACCTATTTCCCCAACACAGTGTCGTCCGGCTATTGGTCGTCTACTACGTACGCCGACTATCCGAGCCGCGCCTGGGTCGTCGATTTCTACTATGGCGATGTGCACTTCGACGTTAAGTCCTACAACTACTACGTGCGGGCGGTTCGTGCGGGAAAGGAGAATGATGATGGATACTTTTAAAGTTGCTAGATTTATAGACAATAAGGACGGGACTGTAACAGATACAAAGACTGGTCTCGTGTGGAAGAAAGATACTGCCCCTGGGACTTTCACTTGGGAGAAAGCTGTAAAATATTGTGGAGAGATGGGAGATGGTTGGAGATTGCCAATCATAGAAGAGCTGATATCTATTGTAGATTATAGCAGGCTTGATCCTGCTATTGACCCTGTTTTTTCCAATACCCAGTCGTCCCTCTATTGGTCGTCTACTACGTACGCCTACAGTCCAAACGGCGCCTGGTACGTCGGTTTCGGCGTTGGCGGCGTGGGCTACCGCAGTAAGTCGGGCCGCAACTCTGTGCGGGCGGTTCGTGCGGGACAGTAGATTGTTTGGTTATTTGATTATTTCCATCCGAGGCGGTCAATAGCAGATTCGAAAAGACACAACTTATAAAAGCAGGGGTTGAATACAGCCTCTGCTTTTCTATTGTTCAAATGTTGGTCTTATAGTTTTGATTCCAATGAGTATAACGGGTTGCTTTAATTTATACAGCTTTGAGTTTAAGAGTTTGCGGGCTCTATAGAAGACGGGTACCGCCAGCATTGAGAAAGGCGTCGGGTTTTTTTGAGCTAAATTCTGGTGTCCATGATGCATCAAAAAGGGGCAAAAAATATCAAAATGGATAGTAAGGGATAGAATGAGGATAAGCCAATAAAAATAGGTGGTTAGGAAGATTTTCTAATGTTTTTGAAAAGTTCCAAAACCACCTATTTTAGGATTTGAAGTCCAGGAGGCCCACCAGGACCTATCCACCTCCTTTTAATGAGGAGCGGTTCTTAAAATAAAGTGGGTTCAATGTAGCTTCTTAATGAACCTTTGTCAATAGGGGAGTGGAGATTATGGTTCTTCCTGGTTCTCCACTTTATCAGCTCCAGAGTAAATCGAACATAATTCGGCAAATTTCTCTTGGGCTATTTCATCAGTGAGGTCGATACCGCCAATGCCATGACCTCCCATGAGGGGATGAAACCACTTCACTCTTCCCTCAACGATGATGGATTCCATCTCACTGGGGATGAATGTTTCTAAGTTGATGATTGATCCTACCTCAATCTTTTCAGTAGTGTTAAATTTCAAGCACATTCCTTTACGATTGATGTTGATGATAGTACATTCCTGCCAGTCTTGACCTGCCCCTTTGAGAAGATAGCGAGCCTTCAGCTGTGAAAAAAACCTGATAAAATTTCTTCGTTCCTTTACTTTATTCATTTTTAGCCCTCACCCATTCATTTTGCCCCACCTTCAGGAAACAGTTGCTCGCGCAGCGCCTGTTCCAATTCTTTTGAGGAGCTTTTTTTTAAAAGTTCATACACTTTTAGTGCGTTATCAGGGTCATTTTCCTTAAGGTAGAGTAAACCTGCCTGATATAAAAGTTCGGCTTCGGTTGAAACAAGTCCCTTCTTACCACATACCAGGGCAAGATTATAGTAAGAGCTTGCCTCATTTGGGTTTAGATTGATGGCGTTTTTTAACGCTGAAGCGGCTTCATCCAGCATGCCCTTTTCGCTGTAGATAAGTCCGAGGTTGTGATAAGAATCTGAATCTTGGGGATTGAGGGCAATAGTTTTTTTGTACTCATCTATGGCGTCATCCAGCATTATCTTTTCTCGGTAGCTGACTCCCAGGTTGTAGTGAGCATCTGCATGGTTTGGCTGAAGTGTGATGGTGTTATGGAATTCTTTAATTGCCTCATCAAACAGTCCCTGGTCATAAAAGGCAATTCCCAGGCTATAGTGGAAGGTGGGGTTATTGGGATCTTCTGCGAGGGCTTTAATAAAATAGTGTATTGCCTGGTCGAGTTTCTTTTCCTGAGACGCCTTGACCCCTTTCTGAAACCACTCTTCTGCGGTGTTGGTGCATCCGGTAGCCGCTATGCACATCAGAAGCAATAGAGTGGAGAAAAGTAACTTTTTCATCTTTTTTTCAGTCTATCAAATTTTTCTCACTTGGGCCTTTATTTTCATTTACCGGTTTATCCTGTTCACACCTCTCAAGGTTCTTGATGGTGGTATCAAGTCTCTCCACGCAGAGATTGTTTTTATCCCCCAGTCGGATGATTTCCTTTCTCTGCTCTTCAATCGTAGTTTTCAAATCAAGGTAGGTGCCGCGGTTTACTTCTACTTGCGCATTTTCCCTCTTCTGTGCTTCAACGATTTCCTTTAGCTCAATATACTTGAAGAACAGGAATGCATTAATCCCCATGCTCACCGCGATCACTAATACCAAAAGAGAAATGAGAATGAAAAATAGGGTGTTTTTTATGTTTTCCATAGTAGGTACCTTTATTATCGGTGTCAGTAATCAGTTTTCAGCACTCAGGGTTAAGTGCCATTGTCCTGCTCTTTGAAACTCAGCTTACCGTAATTAATTTTACTGAGGGGTAGTATTTTTTTATTAAATATGCTATAGTGTAATTGCTGGTTATGGAAGGCCCCTCCTTTTATGGCATCAGGTACTATACCTTATGCCATACCATAGCCAGCATTTTATTTATTTTCCTATAGTTGTTCATCGTGGTGGGGCTTCTTTTCTTTCAGTCTGTCTACCTCCCCCCAGTATTCTTCTTTAATTCTAGCTGATTCCTCTCCCAGGGCATCATCTAAAAAGGCCTGAATGAATTCTTCAATAATACTGACGGAGTATTCATCGACTGACTCGAAATAGACACCCAAGCCATCCGCATGGGTTCCGTGATGTTTTACCACCCCCTTGACCTTGATTTTATGAGGTGCGTTGGGGAAATCGAGAATGAGCTCAATGTGGGAGCCGATGGGTAAGAGTTGAGCGAATCCTCCCTTTTTCTCAATGAAACAACCGTCAACAGAGATGTCTCTCGTTTCTCCCTGTCGATGGTGTTTATCTTTTACGATTATCCCAAATTTCAGTCGTGGTCGTTCTCTCCTTTTTTGCATCGAAGCTCCTTTATAGTATATGAATGTTTGCTTGTTGTCCTGTTAACCTTCTATCTTGTACGGCACACCTCAGTGGGAGTCAACTGGAAAAGCGTTTTTCTCTGAGCAGATGGAGGCGGATGAGCGCTATCAAGACGATGGCGGCAACTATGGTAATTTCAGACCAGTAGCGCTGAATTATTTTAGGTATGGTGTTTTTTTGCTGATCTACCCTTTTTCGCTCCATCTTTGGGATGTGTCCGCCTTACGCGGTGAATCTTAAGGTGTGCGCTTAGCTTCTCCCCTTTTTTCTCAATCCTAATTTTTTATAGAGGAGGTTAAAATGTATCTCCTTTTCAATGAGGGCAGCCCCCCGTTTTACCTTCTTCTCCTCTTTTACCCGTAACCTTCCTAACACTTTGTCTACCTTTTGCACGGTAGTGTAGGTATCATCTGTAACGAGCATCATGGGGATTTTCATTTCCTCAGCCTTTGCAAGCAGGATGTCATCAGGAGAGAGACCACCAGTGAGTACTATGCAGGAGGTAGAAGTTTCCAAAGCGGCGAGGATAATATCAGGCCTATCACCCCCTACGATCACTGCCTTATGTTTAAATTTTTTGAAGTAGTTCATTGCCTTATCTACATTCATGGAGCCAATAAAGAATTTTTCAATAAGGTCGGTATCATATTCCTCACCACAGAGAAATTGGCTGTTTAAAATGTGCTGCAGCTCTCTCACGCTTACCGAGTTAAGCAGGGGATCGTGCGGGATGGTTCCCAAGACATCAATGTCTCTCCGCTTGAGGAAAGGGATAATCCGGTTAGTGATAAAATCAACTCTCTCATCTGGAATGCGGTTGAGCACAATGCCGATGAGGTCTTCTTTTAATCCTTCTTTGGCCCTCAGGATGCAGTCTATGTGTACTTCATGCTCTGCGCTATCTATCAGTATCACCTTGGCTTTGAAATGACGGGCAAGGGTTAAGCTCGACAGGCCAAACAGTGTACCCTCATGCAGACTCCCGCCACCCCCGATAAGCACAAGATCCTTACCTCGTGATACGCGGTGATAGGCATCCACAATGTTTTTCTCAAGCCCTTTTACCTTACCGTCATAGGCATCGATGATGAGGTCTTGAGTTACCACGATGGGGCAGAGGAGTTCGAGGGGTTCATCGAGGTGAAGGGCCTCCTGGATAAATACTGCATCTTCATCAGTGGTGACCTTTCCTATTCGAAGAGGTGCCCTTCCCAGAGGTTTAAAGTAGGCAATCTTGAATCCATCCTTTTGAAATTTAAGACCAAGACCTAAGCACACTAAACTTTTACCCGCATAGCTATCTGTTGATTCGATGAGTAAAGGTAGCATAGGTTAACCCTCCTCTAAAGAGATTCGTGCGTCTACTGCCACTGCGCCTTCCCCTTTTACTATCAGGGGATTGATGTCTATTTCAAGGATCTCTGGGAAATCAGTTACCAATTGAGATACCCGGAGAAGGCATGTTCTCAGTGCGTGTAAGTCGGCGGGGCGTTCTCCCCGTACCCCACGCAGCAGGGGAAATGATTTGATTTCTCTTAGCATTTGATCGGCGTCTTCTATGCTCAGGGGAGCGAGACGAAAGGAAACATCTTGCAGCACTTCGACGTAAATACCACCAAGCCCAAACATAATGAGGGGACCAAACTGGGGGTCTCTGCGTGCACCAAGAATAACCTCCTTTCCACTGCTCACCATCTCTTGTATGACCACGCCCAGGATAGTAGCGCGGGGAAAGTAGCGCCGTGCCTGAGAGGTGATTTCAAAAAATGCTTCTTCAACCTGATTTTTGTTTTCGATACCTACCCTCACCCCACCTACATCAGTTTTATGAAGGATCTCGGGGGAAGCGATCTTCATCACCAGTGGGTATCCGATCTCTTGTGCAGCGGCGATCGCTTCTCTGGAAGTCAGGGCGAGAATGCTTTTGGGGGTGGTAAAGCCGTACGAGGAAATTACTTCCCGTGCCTGCACTTCACCAAGGGCGAGTACCTTCTTTGCCCTGGCGTGAGCAAAAATGGTGGTAACTTTTTTCTTTTTGGTTTTGAAGGTGTGGTAGGAGGGGGCAGGTGCAGTGCGCCACCGGTGATAATCATACATTACGCGAAATACTTTTATCGCATCCTCAGGATAGTGGTAATTGGGTATACTATGTTCGCATAGTATGCTGATGGCTCCTGCAACACTTACTTTTCCCATGAATGAAGTGAATACGGGTTTTATGCTCTTTGAGGCGAGCAGCGCAATTTTTTGTGCGGTTGCCTCTATGTCCACCAGTGCGGTGGGGGCGAGAATGACCAGCACCCCATCAACCTGGGGATCGCTGAGTATAAGATTAAGGCTTTCATAGTAACGGTCCGGACCGGCATCCCCCGTCATGTCTACCGGGTTATATATAGAAGCGATCGGGGGAAGGAGCGCTCGAAGTTTTTCCTGGGTTTCGGTGGAAAATGAGGCAAGGGTGAGGTTATATCGTTCGAGGGCATCTGCTGCCATGATCCCTGGACCGCCGGAGTTGGTGAGGATGGCAATATGAGTGCCTTGAGCAATGGGCTGCGAGGCAAAGGCACAGGCGTAGTCAAAGAGTTCACTTACCGTGTAGGCACGGATGATACCGGCCTGATGAAAGGCAGCCCTTATTGATCGCTCAGCACCAGCGAGACTCCCGGTGTGCGAGGAGGCAGCCTTCGCACCTGCTGCGGTCCCACCAGCTTTAGTAATAATTACCGGCTTTTTTTTAGAAGTGTCCCGGGCGATCTGAATAAAGGTTGTGCCATCGCTGATACCTTCTAGGTATCCTAAGATGACTTTAGTTGACTCATCAGTGGCGAGGTAGCTTAAAAAATCTACCTCACTTAAGTCAGCTTTGTTTCCTAGGCTGATGAACTGAGAAAACCCCAAACCTTCTCCTGGTGCCCAGTCAAGAATTGCGATGCAGAGGGCTCCAGACTGAGAGAAAAAGGCGATAGAGCCTTTCGCAGGCATCCCGGGGGCAAAGCTTGCGTTAAGACGAGAGGAGGTGTTGATCAGTCCTAAACAGTTAGGGCCGAGGATGCGAATATTCAACTCCTTTGCCTTGGCACGCATTGCCCGTTCAAGTTTTGCTCCTGCTGAACCGGTTTCCTTAAAACCAGCAGCGATGACAATAACGGAACGGATATTTTTCTTGTGACACTCATCAAGGGTGGAAAGAATAAACTGGGCGGGAATGATATAGATTAGGAGATCAATATCGTCCTCGATATCACTCAGGTGAGGATAGGCTTTTAAACCCTGGATTTCTGAGGCATTGGGGTTTATGGGGAAGATTTTACCTGGGAAGTTGTACTGAATGAGGTTTTTAAGGACGTCATGACCAACCTTCCCTGGTGTAGCAGAGGCACCCAACACCGCAATCGATTCAGGTTCAAAAAAGTTTTTAAGCATAGCTATTTGAAACAGTGGTGAAGAAATACCGGCAAGTGGTTTTATTTAAACAGAAAAAGAAGGTTTTTACAATCGAAATGAGATGATTAACAGATGAGTGATCCTGATGCCCTGGTGGAGTAAGGGTAGAATCCGTCATTCCCTTGTCTGATAACACAACCAATGTGATGGGATAGGTTATAAAGATGGATGGTAGTGAGTGGTTGACAGAGAAGGAAAGGTGCTTATATTTTAGCTACTTTTTCAAGGCTTATACTATGGGTAACTGATGGGGAGAAGAACTTTAATTATTATATATTTGATTATCCTTATACTCGATGGTAGCATTAAAATAAACATACGGGAAGGGATTAAGGATGTAAGTGGTCTAATGAAAAGACTATGGTATAACTGACCTAAGTCCTTCGATTCATAAATTCGGTTACGAATTTATTTAGACTTCGGTTGAGCTCAGTCGAAGCCCTCAGGACTTAGTGCTGACTTCGATGAGCTCAGTCGAATCGAGTAAGCCATTGCCTATAGAAATTGTCCCGAAATACGTCACTGTAATTGCGAATCGAAGCACTAAGGAGGTTTAAGAGATGAAATTTGATAAGTTCACCGTTAAGGTTCAGGAGGCGCTGCAGGAGTCTCAGAGTATTGCTGAGAAGTATGACCATCAGCAGATTGAACCTGAACATCTCTTGATGTCATTGGTGTTACAGCAGGAGGGGATTGTAGCTCCCATTCTGAAAAAGTTGGGGGTTGATCCTGCGGTGGTAGTACGAGAGCTGGAAGAAGTTCTCAATAAGATTCCTAAAGTGTACGGGGCTGGTGGTGGTCAGCTCTATATATCCCCGCGCAGCAAGAGGATACTGGATCAATCTTTTAAAGAAGCCGAGAGATTGAAGGATGAGTATGTGAGCGCCGAACATATTTTACTCTCTCTTGCTGATGAGAAAGAGGGGGCAGCTTCCATACTACTTTCATCTCTGGGTGTTACCAAAGATGCACTGTACAGTGTGCTGGTGAGCATTCGTGGAAGTCAACGGGTGACTGATCCCAATCCCGAGGAGAAGTATCAGGCACTCAAACGCTACAGCAGAGATCTCACAGAGCTCGCCCGCAAGGGTAAGCTCGATCCGGTGATAGGGAGGGATGATGAGATCAGAAGGGTCATCCAGGTGCTCTCCCGGAGGACGAAAAATAATCCGGTGTTAATCGGTGAACCGGGGGTAGGTAAAACAGCAATAGTTGAAGGTTTGGCTCAGAGGATTGTGAATGGAGATGTTGCAGAGAGCCTTAAAAACAGGAGTGTGCTTGCGCTGGATATGGGTGCGCTGGTTGCAGGTACCAAGTATCGAGGTGAGTTTGAAGATAGGCTTAAGGCAGTTCTTAAGGAGATCCAGGAGAGGAATGGTGAGATTATACTCTTGATAGATGAGCTGCACACGGTAGTAGGTGCAGGAGCGGCGGAGGGAGCAATTGATGCTTCTAATATGCTGAAACCTGCCCTCGCCCGAGGGGAATTGCGCTGCGTGGGCGCTACCACCCTGAATGAGTATCGGAAGTATATTGAGAAGGATGCTGCACTAGAGAGGAGATTCCAGCCAGTGCTGGTGAATGAACCAACGGTTGAGGATACTATTTCAATCATCCGGGGACTTAAGGAGCGCTATGAGGTTCACCATGGTGTTAAGATTCAGGATTCAGCGGCGGTTGCTGCGGCAACCCTCTCTCATCGCTATATTGCTGACCGCTTTCTTCCCGATAAGGCCATTGATTTAATCGATGAGGCTGCTTCAAAGTTGAGAATTGAGATTGATAGTCTTCCCACCGAGATTGATGAGGTAGAGAGGAAGATAGTCCAGTTGGAGATTGAAAAGGAAGCGCTCAAGAGAGAGAAGGATCACGCCTCTCGGGAGAGGTTGGATAAGGTCAAGGGAGAGCTCGCTGAACTCAAGAAGCAGAGTTCTGCCATGAAAGCCCACTGGGAAAAGGAAAAGGAAATTATTAAAAAGATCAGAGCATTGAAAGAAAAGATGGAACACACCCGCTTGGAGGAGCAGAGGGCGGAGAGGGAAGGTAATCTGGAAAAGGTTGCGCAGATCCGCTATGGTAGCTTGATCCAGCTTCAGAAGGAATTGGACAAGGAAAGTAGTGAGTTGAATGAGCTGCAGAAAAGTCAGAAGATGCTTAAGGAAGAGGTTGATGCTGAGGACATTGCAGAGGTGGTAGCCACCTGGACGGGCATTCCGGTTTCCACCATGATGGAGGGAGAGCTAGAGAAGCTGGTGAGAATGGAGGAGAGAATCAGGAAGAGAGTAATTGGTCAGGAGGAAGCCATCATTGCAGTATCCAATGCGGTGAGGAGATCGCGTTCTGGCTTACAGGATCCCCATCGCCCCCTGGGGTCTTTTATCTTCCTTGGTCCTACCGGTGTGGGGAAGACAGAGCTAGGCCGGGCACTGGCAGAGTTTCTCTTCGATGATGAGCAGGCGATGGTGAGAATTGACATGTCTGAGTTCATGGAGAAACATTCAGTCGCACGGCTTATTGGAGCCCCACCTGGCTATGTGGGCTATGAAGAGGGCGGGTATCTCACCGAGGCAATCCGCAGGAAGCCCTATTCGGTTATCTTGCTTGATGAGATAGAGAAAGCCCACCCTGAGGTCTACAACATCCTTCTCCAGATACTGGATGAGGGAAGACTTACCGACGGGCATGGCAGGACGGTGGATTTTAAAAATACGCTCATCATCATGACTTCTAATCTGGGGAGCCAGTGGATCCAGGATCTGGGTGAAAAAGATTACCATGAGATGCGCAGCCGGGTTATGGAGGTGGTCAGGTCTACCTTCAAACCAGAATTTTTAAACAGGGTTGATGAGATGATTATCTTTCACTCCTTGGGGAAGGAAGAGATTAAGAAAATTGTTGAGATCCAGTTGAACCACTTGAATAAGAGGCTGGCAGAGAAAAAACTCTCTCTTAAATTGACCGAATCGGCAAAGGAATTGCTGGTTGAGCAGGGGTTCGATCCCGTCTACGGGGCACGACCCCTCAAGAGAACTCTCCAGCGCATGATTCAGGATCCCCTGGCCTTGAAACTTTTAAGTGGCGATTTTGCCGAGGGCAATCTTATAGGGGTTGATGTCAATAAGAGAACCAAAGAGATGGTGTTTACTAAGGGTCGTGATTCAGTAGCCGCATAGCACGATTTTTAATCGCACATCCCCTCTCACCCATCGCCTATCACTATCTTGGAAGGTGAGGTTTGAAATTTACCTATGATTCCCCTTAAAGATGACATTCCCTCAAGGACCTTCCCCCTCATCACTATCACCCTCATCGTAGTAAATAGCATAGTCTTTTTATATGAAGTCTCCTTGGGCAATGGACTCACGGCTTTTATTTCCCGTTACAGCATCATACCGTTGAGATTTTTTAACCCCCACTATTTTCGTGAGGATGTCTTTTCAGGGGTACTCGTGCCTCTATGCACCCATATGTTTCTCCACGGGGGGTGGTTTCACGTGATGGGGAATATGCTCTATCTTTGGATCTTCGGTGATAATGTGGAAGACAGAATGGGACACCTTCGCTATCTCGTCTTTTATTTCCTCTGTGGTTTCGCATCAGGGGTGATGCAACTCTTTATGTTTCCCTCTTCACAACTGCCTATGATAGGTGCAAGCGGTGCCATTGCGGGAGTGATGGGTGGGTATTTACTGCTCTACCCTTATGCGAGGGTGGTGACCCTTTTTTTCTTTCTGTTTTTTGTTGAGGTGGTGAGGGTACCGGCTCTGTTTTTTTTGGGTTTTTGGTTTATTATTCAATTTTTCAGCGGGTCTTTTTCGCTTTCCTTTGATACTGCAGGTGGAGGGGTGGCGTGGTGGGCTCATATCGGGGGATTCTTATGTGGTGCATTCTTGGTAATCCCCTTCAGGAGGAGGAAACAGGTGAGATTTATGATGTAGAAAGGATACCCCTGGTAGCGCTACGATGGCAGCTGATGAGCTGCAACGTACACCTGCTGGGCATGTCTTAGGACGTAAAGAACTGGTTAAGATAGGTACTTGGATCTTCAGGTAGCTGATTAAACCGATCTCTTATTTTCCCTTCCTTATCGATAACGATGTGGGTGGGAATGCCAAATACCCCATATTTTCTGGAAACCTCTCCCTTTTCATCAAAAAGTATCTTGAAAGACATTTGGTAACGCTCTTGTAGTAGCTTGACCCTGGTTAAAGAGTCGTTGAGGCCTACATCGACTGCGAGAATCTCGTAGGGCTTATTTCCAATAGCCTGGTGGAGTTTAATGAGTTTGGGCATTTCCATGAGACAGGCAGGACACCAGGTTGCCCAGAATACGAGGTGAACCATTTTTTTACCCCGATAGCTTTGCAAGCGGATCTCTTCTCCTTCTGTGGTGTTGAGGGTGAAGTCAAAGGCATTTGACTTTGGTTGGCTTCCCTCCTGCGGGGAAGGGCAGCCCCAGAAAGAGATGATAGTCAAGAGAATAGTAGTCAAATGCAACCACGAAAGTGCCCTTCCTTGTATCATTACGCTGCTCCTTTTCACATCAAAAGTTGTCCACATTTTATAAGAAAATACTCGCCCACCATGATCATAAATATGCCAAGCCCCTTTTGGATTCTCACCATCCAATTTCCTGAACGCGGGAGAGAGGAGAGAAGACCGGCAAAGGTTCCAATGAGAATAAGGAGGAAGCCCATGCCACAGGCATAGGCAAAGAGCATGAGTATACCCAAGGGGATATTTTGCTTTGTGCCCACATAGGTGAGCAGTATTCCCAATACCGGTGCTGTACAGGGAGCTGCAACGAGTGCTGAGCTTCCTCCCAAGAGAAGGGCAGAAAATCCTCCTTTAGTAGTAACCCCAGTTGTCCCATACCGGGACAACCAGGTAAATTGGATGGTCAATACCTCGAGCATGGATAGACCGAAAATGATGCAGATATTAGCCACGATGAGGTAAGCCCAGGGACTTGATTGTATGTGACCAAAGAGCCTTCCGGTGAGTACGGCAAAGACACCGAGCGAGGAATAGATAATAGCTAATCCCAGCACATACATCAGGGAAAGATAAAATCCTCTCAATCTGGTAGCGGTTCCCTTCGCCCCAATGAAGCCTACCGTGATAGGAATAAGGGGGTACACACAGGGAGTGAAGCTGGTGAGTATACCCGCGAGTAGGGCGATCGCAATCGCCACCAGGGGGGATGAGCGTATGGCGACTTCAAGATTGCTGGTGAGATAGTCCATTGAAGTAGGGTGTGATTTTCACATAGTAATGGTTTTGCCTTCCCTTGCGCTAGTGCAGCGGGTTGGGGCATTCATTTTCTTGAGTTCCTTCCTACACTCCTGCACAAAGGAATCAATGAGCGCATCCGTATGATTGGGATCGTGGTGAAAGAGGATAAGATGTTTTACCATACCCTCGGCTGCAAGCTTCGCAGCTTCCCTCCAGGTGGAATGTCCCCACCCCTTCTTTTTCCGATAGTCCAGGTCACTGTACTGGGCATCGTGGATGAGCAGGTCTGCTCCTTGAATAAAGCGAATAAAATACTCTCTCTCATAGGCAATGTGGCTCTGGGCACTCCTGGTGTGGGGGAGAAGCTCATTGTCGGTCATGTAGACCAGCTTTTTATTATCACACATAAAGCTATAAGAGAAGTTAACACCGGGGTGGTTGGTTCTCATGGTGTGAATCTCAGTTTCTTCAAGGGAGTGTGTCCCGAGTGATATGTGTTTAAAATTGATGTGAGCAGAGAGAGAACTCAGCTTTGCAGGAAAGTGGATAGACTCCATCTGGCTGGAGAGAATTTTTTCCAGAGGAAATTCAGGGTGATCGGCACCCACGATGGTGAGGACGTTGCCCGCGTGGTAGGCGGGGGTAAAAAAGGGTAAGCCCTGAATGTGGTCCCAGTGGTAGTGCGAGAGAAAGATAGAAGCATGAATTTTCTTCCTACTACGCATGAGTGCATTTCCTAATTCTCTTATGCCGGTTCCACCATCGAGAATAATCAGGTGGTGGTTGGGCAGGCGCACTTCTATACAGGAGGTATTGCCACCGTAGTGTGCCTTATCCTTCCCGGGAGAGGGTATGGAACCTCTGGTTCCCCAGAAGGTAACTGAAATTTTTCTACCGCTCATCGTATATTCCCTCTTGAATAGACGCTAACTATATCCTGCCCGAGGTGTTTCTACAAGTTTTTATATTAATGGTATCAGTATCACGCTCACGACCAGAAGCCGATGTTGCTACGCGGCATGGTGCCGTGAGCGTAACTCATGGGAGTTATAGTTTTCTTTCAATCTCTCTTCCAGGTGAGTGATTGAACGCTGCCAGTGAGAGAACATTTTACTCATCGTTTTGTAATCTCTCGCATTATCGATGTCTAAGGTAGTACCGATGGAAGGTGAAATGACCGTTGCAAATCGTGTGTTCAGAACTTTAGAGATGCTGTTTTCTATAAAGGATAAGGGGAGCAGCTTTCGGGTGGGGATGGTGAGAGGGTTTAAGTGGATTCGCGAGAGGAATTGATGCCAGTGGAGCAGACTATAGCACCAGAGTCCTTCAATGCCCACATGAATCTTAAAGAATTCAAGAGCCAGTTTTATAATGTTATAGAGGTCTTTTTGATAACGGTAGTCATATACTTTTTGAATGTAGTGCATGTTGAGTACCTTAAGTGGCTTTACCAGGTGGAGGTTATTCTGCCGATACCTTCCCTCCATGATGTGAAAGTAGCTCGGTTTAATGCCTGGTTCACCCCGGTGGGGGTAAAAGGGGACGAGCTCATCAGCAGAGGTAAGCCCCGCGCAGTAGTCGTAGGTATCAGGTGTGCAAAGCGTGATAAAGGTATCGATTTCAAAGGGGGTGACCAAGGGAATATCTCCCGGAAGATAGAGGACGGCTTTTTCACACTCAGGTGATGTCACCGAGGGAGCATCCTGTAATTCAGGATAGAGAGAATAAAAGGCCTTCAAGGCATTGGCAAAAAGGGATTCTGCCTGTTCAACGATAATAATCTCTTTTTTATTTTCCAAGAGGTGTCGGTAGTGATCAACGGTATGAGCCAATCGAGGTGTGGGCCCGATGAGGCAGATGCGATTTATGGTTGTTGCCTCCTCTAGTGCCTTGAGCACGTAGATGAAGAGAGGGACTCCGTTCATTTCCAGAAATACCTTGTTGGTACCAGAAATGGCATGACTTGCTCCCCTATCACCTGCGAGCAAGATAGCATTGTAGTGTAGATGAGTCTTTTCCATAGTGGGTGAATAAAAGCTTAACTGCAATAGTGTTTTCTGAGTTCTTCTGATACCCCTTTAAGGAGCTGTAAGACCCTAAGGGTATCTTCAGGTGAGAGGGAACCCATCCCGCAACTAGGAGTAATCAGCGAACGCGCTGCCAGTGTTCTCATGTCCTCATTCTTATGTACTACCTGTGCAGCAGAAGAGCGCCACCTTTTCGTGAGTGAGGAGACGGTTTCCTCACTCAGTTTTTTCGGGTGTGAGGTGGGGATGAGCCCCCAGGCCAGGATACCACCACGGGCGATAAAGTGGCTGAGTGCATCAGCATAGAGGATCACCTTATCGAAGAAGCTGTAGGCGTCAAAGCTGAGGATATCAAGTGAAGTAGAGAGAAGCATGGCCCAGTCGGTATTCTCACAGCAGTGAATTCCTGCGTAAGCGTTTTCACCGTGAATCACGGTAATGATCTCATTAAAGTCTTTTTGAATGTCACCTGCGGACACACCTAGATAGGCAGAAGATCCAAAACCGACGAGCGACGGTTCGTCTACCGAGATGATTACTGGAACCCCGAAAGAGCGCAAGGTGTGGATTTGCCATTTTGTTTTAAGGCAGAGTAGTTTTACGATGATATCTCTCAGCTCTGGATTGTAGAATGCACTCTTTCCCTCTTGGTCGGTAAGGCTGGTAGCGAGGGTGAATGGTCCCGTGACCTGGCCCTTGAGTGCGATTGGTTTCAGCGGTGAGCGAGTGAGTGCATCTGCCAGTGCGTGAAACCCCGCGGCGTAGCCGGGGGTGAGGGCAAATTTTTCTAGGTGGGTGAGGGAATGTGCTTCCGTAATGGCAAGGTAGTCCTCATAGAAGTGTACTACCTCATCCTGGAATGCGATATCCTTGGTGTCAAAGTAGAGCTTCTGAGACGACTTCTTAAGACCAGGGAGACCTTCCGTGAATTGTATGATCATGGACTCCTGGGGTCTACGGGCAAGTTGAGGCCAGGTGGGGATTTCAGGGGTGTAGGTGAGGATGAGCTCGGTTGCCTCACGGGCGTCATTCAAGGGAACGCTCCCAATGGTTGTTGCTAAGCAATCGGTAGAAAAGGGCAACATTATCCTGCGATTAAGTGCAATAGTTTTGTCTATTTCGTGTTTCGTGCTTCGGATTTAGGATTTTTAATCTGGTCAATCTGTCCATTACTCCATGGTGCAGATCACGCACCTTCAACTTCTTTACGAAAGAACCATAGTGGATATAGTCTTAAAAACTCACTATGGGTGAGGGTGGTGGTGCGAGAGGGATTACTTGACTTCCATGGGTCTATCGTGTAAAAATACTTTACCCTTCCATTGCATCTTGAATGATTAACCTATGCTTAAAAGCGTGAGTGCGCGCTGCATTAGAAAACTGTTTATGAGCAAGTTGTGTATCACCTTTGGTGTAGTACTCTGCCTAGTGCTTCTCAGCTGTGCTTTTGCCTCTTCGAAGGAGGGGGTACAGACGGATGAGGAACTTTTCAACCGCGCCATGGAATTGTATAAGAAAAATGATTACTATCAGGCAGCGCCCGTCTTTCAAGAGATCAGAGATAAGTACCCCTTAAGCCCCTATGCGATAGTAGCTGAGTTAAGGCTCGCAGACATTCACTATTTTAAATCAGAGTATATTGAAGCCATACACTACTACGAAGAGTTCAAACGGCTCCACCCTACCAATCCCGAGGTTGCCTATACCCTTTATCAAATAGGCATGTGCTATTTCAAACAGATAGAAACGAGTGATCGTGATCAAACCCCCGCAGAAAATGCCGTTTCCTATTTTGAACAGCTGGTTGACCACTACCCCACCAGCCCTTTTACGGGGAAGGCTATGGGGAAACTCACCATCTGCAGGCAGAAGCTATTTGATCATGATTTCTACATTGGTCATTTTTATTATAAAAGCAAAAAGTATGAGGCTGCACAGGAGCGTTTTTCAAAGATGCTTGACCGCTATCCCTACGTGAGGGGAAAGGATAAGCTGCTTTTTTATCTCGCTCAGACCTACTGGCAGCGTAATGACCAATCACGTGCACGGGATATCCTGCTTGCCCTCCTCAAAGAGTATCCTCAGAGTGAGTACCGTGTGGAGGCAAAGCGTCTTTTAGAAACCTCTCCCGGGTCACAAGGAAAGGGAGTGACCGAAGGAACGCAAGAGAAAAAGTGAGGCATTACTTTACAGTGTACTACTATGGTTTTAGACTCGCAACTGTCTCGTATGCCTTGCTGAGTGTCTCTTCCAGTTTGTGCATTTCCTTTCCTCCTGCCTGCGCCAGATCTGCCTTTCCTCCCCCACTTCCTCCGATACCTTTTGCAATTTCCTGGATGATTTTGCCCGCATGGAATTGAGGGATCAAATCCTGCGTTACTACTACCATTAAGAGAGCCTTGTCCTCGCCCTTGCTTCCTAGAATGATAATTGCAGACTTGAGCTGATCCTTGATGCGGTCTGCATACTCCCGTAAGGCTTTGGGGGTGTTGGCATCAACGCAGGCGGCAAGTACTTTCACACCCCCGATCTCTCGCACCTGACTGAGCAGGGTATCTGATGCCCTGCTCAACAGGGAGCTCTTGAGGGTGTCGACTTCTTTTTGCAGTTTCTTATGCTCTTCAAAAGTCTTGAGTACCTTAGCTACTACTTCCTCAGTCGGTGCTTTAAAGAGGTAGCTCAGCTCGGAGAGTATTTTTTCTTCTCTTTTAATCCATTGGAATGCCCCTTCACCGGTGAGCGCCTCGATTCTTCTTACCCCCGCGGCAACGCTGCTTTCTCCCCGCAGTTTGAATACGCCGATATTCCCTGTACGGTTGGTGTGGGTACCACCGCAGAGCTCCCTGCTAATGGTTCCAATGCTGACCAGCCGAACCTGCTCACTGTACTTTTCTCCAAAAAACGCCAGTGCACCCATGCGTATGGCTTCCTGGTGGGGGACGATGCATGTCTCTACAGGGAGGTTTAAACGAATAAACCGATTAACCAGGGCTTCTACCTGATCAAGTTCTTCGCTGCTCATGGCGGCATAGTGGGTAAAGTCGAAGCGAAACCTCTCGGGGGTTACCAGGGAGCCCGATTGCTTTACGTGGTCTCCCAGAACCCGTCTCAATGCAGCCTGGAGGAGGTGGGTAGCGGTGTGGTTCAGTGCGGTAGAGGTGCGTTTATCACGATCTACCGTCAGGGTAACCATCTCTCCCTTTTTTAAGGTACCTTTGGTGATGGTTCCACGGTGAATGGTAATTTCCGGCAGGGGTTTAAGGGTATCATGTATTTCAACCACGACCTCTTTGCCTTCGATGACTCCCGTATCCCCTACCTGTCCGCCTGATTCACCGTAGAAGGGGGTGTGTTCAGTGAGCACCATGATTTCGTTACCTTCAGTAGCTGAGGGGACTTCCCTGCCTTCTTTAAGGAGGGTAAGCACAGGGGAAGGTACTTCGATCTCCTCATAGCCCACAAAGGTAGTGTGCTTCCCGCTTAAAGACAATTGTCTAAAAATTTCATCTACCTCTTTTTCTCCTGATCCTTTCCACGCGTCGCGAGCCCTTTTTCGCTGTACTTCCATAGCCCTGTTGAATCCGGTTTCATCGATGGTAAATCCATCTTCACCAGCGATATCGGCAGTGAGATCTATAGGAAACCCATAGGTGTCGTAGAGTTTAAAGATAAACTCTCCCGGTATCTGCTTCAGACCTTTCGCCTTTAGCTGCTCGATGGTCTCACCCACTATTTTGAGTCCACTGTCTAAGGTTTCTGAAAAGCGTTCCTCCTCTGCTTGCACCACTTTCGCCACATGGGTGTGGGAGTCGAGAAGCTCTGGGTAGTGATCACTCATCACCTGGGCTACCACCATGCAGCTAGAGTAGAGAAAGGGGGTATCCAGTTTCAGTTTTTTACCGTGGCGTGCAGCTCGGCGGATAATGCGACGCAGCACATAGCCTCTGCCCTCATTGGAGGGAAGTACCCCATCGCTGATCAGGAAGGTAATGGCACGCAGGTGGTCTGCGATTACCCGGAGGGAAGTGTCAGTGATCTTATTCCTTCCATAAGGACTGTTACTTATTTCTTCAATCCGTTGGATGAGCGGTTGAAAGAGATCGGTTTCATAGTTGCTGGTAACGTTCTGGATAATGGCGGCAACCCTCTCCAAGCCCATGCCGGTGTCAATACAGGGGTTGGGCAGTGGGGACTGTACACCGTGTGCATCCCGGTTGTATTGCATAAAAACCAGGTTCCATAGTTCCAGGAATCTATCACATTCACAACCTACCCTGCAGGTAGGTTTCCCGCACCCCACCTTTTCTCCCTGATCGATAATGATTTCAGAGCAGGGACCGCAGGGACCGGTGTCTCCCATCGCCCAAAAATTATCCTTTTCACCTAATTTCACAATTTTTGCTTGGGGCAGGCCGATGTGGGTATGCCAGATGGAATAGGCTTCATCATCATTGTGGTAGATGGAGACCCAGAGTTTTTCCTGAGGCAGTTTCATCTTCATCGTGAGAAATTCCCAGCCCATCTCGATGGCTTCTCGTTTGAAGTAATCTCCAAAGGAGAAGTTGCCGAGCATCTCAAAAAAGGTGTGGTGGCGAGCAGTAACCCCTACATTTTCTAAATCATTATGCTTACCTCCTGCCCTCATACATTTTTGGGAGGAGGTGGCCCGGGTGTAGGGACGTTTTTCTTCTCCGGTGAAAACATTCTTGAATTGTACCATGCCCGCATTGGTGAAGAGAAGGGTAGGGTCTTGAGAGGGGATGAGTGAAGCACTGGGCGCAATGGTGTGTCCCTTGCACTCAAAGTAGTGTAAAAACTGTTTCCTAATTTCGCTCGCGGTCATCATGGTACTGGCATCGCACTCCTGAGAGATTCACTCGATGAACCCCTCAGAGGGTTTAATTACCGAAAACACAATATCCCAGCAAAACCCTTTTCTTCTCAGATAGTTGATGGCCCTCTTCTTTAGTGATCTGTCCGTCAGTGAAAGGTGATGAAACTTGGCATCAAGGGCACGGCGCGCTATCTGGGTTAGATCATAGTTTTTTTTAAGCTCGGCAATAGTATGGGTGATCACCTCTCGAGAGATACCCTTGATGACTAAGGCATCCTCGATACGTTCGGTACCCCACTGTTTGTGTTCGAAGGAGGAGCGTGCAAACCAGTGCGCATATTCACGATCGTTAAGGTAGCCTAGCTCCTCAACTCTGGCGAGGGTGTGCGTGATGGTGAGAGGGGAGAAGTTATTTTCTTTAAGCTTTCTCCTCACCTCTTCCACACTACGGGGGCGGTACGATAAGAAACGGAAGGCAAGGTTCTTTGCCTCCTCAATTTCACTTTTCCCCTGCGTACTTTTCTCCCTTTTTTTCTTTCGTGGAGATACCAAGGTGTTCTTTTATTTTCTTTTCGATTTCAGCTGCTACTTTGGGATTTTCTTTTAAAAAGTTCTTAGCATTATCTCTGCCCTGTCCCATTCGTTCCCCCTGGTAGGAGAACCAGGTACCACTCTTTTCGATGATGGAGGAGGCGTTACCAAGGTCAATCAGTTCACCCTCCTTTGAAATACCTTCGCCATAGATGATGTCAAACTGTGCCTCTTTAAAAGGCGGTGCCAGTTTGTTTTTCACTATCTTCACTTTGGTTCTCACCCCGTATACGCCCTCTTCGTTCTTTAATGATTCCACTCTTCTGATATCTAACCTGATCGAGGCGTAGAATTTCAAGGCGTTGCCTCCGGTAGTAGTTTCGGGATTGCCGAACATTACCCCGATCTTCATTCTGATTTGATTGGTAAAAATCATAGAGGTTTTTGACTTGTTAATGGCTGAGGCTAACTTCCGCAGCGCCTGTGACATCAGTCGTGCCTGCAGCCCCATGTGGGCATCGCCCATCTCCCCCTCAATTTCAGCCCGTGGAACGAGGGCGGCGACTGAATCAATCACCACCACATCAATCGCGCCACTCCTCACCAACACTTCCGCAATCTCCAGCGCCTGTTCGCCGGTATCAGGCTGTGAGACCAGTAAGTCATCGGTTTTGACACCAAGCTTTTGGGCGTAGGCGATGTCAACTGCGTGCTCGGCATCGATGAAGGCTGCTACCCCGCCGCTCTTTTGGGCTTCCGCGATGATTTGCAGGGTGAGAGTGGTTTTCCCCGATGAATCGGGCCCGTAAATTTCGGTTACTCTCCCCCGCGGAACACCACCTATGCCCAAGGCACCATCGAGACTGATAGATCCGGTTGAGATGATCGGGATATCGGGAATGGTGTATTCCCCTCCTAACCTCATGATGGAGCCTTTGCCAAACTGTTTTTCAATCTGGGTTACTGCACTATCAATCGCTTTCTTTTTGCTGTTGTCTGGTACCATGGGTTCCCCCTCAAAAGTAGTGGGTGGCAGTGGACTACTACCACTCATTGGTGGAGTGAAAACGTGTGAAGTTTGGTATAGAGTGCCCCGCCTGGGGTGAGGTCACTTTTAAAGAGCACTATTTCCCGTGCCTTGCAGGTTCCACACTCATGATTTTTATGCTGTGCGAGTTTCTCTGCCAGCTCCTTTTTCCCCTTGGGAGAGCGCACTCTCCCCAAGGTGAGGTGGGGAGAGAAGGGTCGAGTTTCTTCTTTAAATCCTATGGTGGCTAATTTCTTTTCAAGGGACTGCTGGAGTGCACTTACGTTACCGCTCGCATCGTGAGCACCCACCCAGATTACCTTGGGATTGTGCTCGTTGGGAAAGGCACCTAGGGAGCCCACCGCGAGGTTAAAAGGGGAAATGGCGGAGGCACATTGGACGATGAGGTGAGAGATTTCGGGGATTTTTTCTTCACCCACCTTGCCTAAAAATTTTAAGGTGAGGTGAATTCCCTCTGACCTCACCCAGCGTACATCGATCGCAGGTGAGGTGAGTGCGGTTTGTAATGCTTCAATTTTACCCTTGAGCAGAGGGGGTAACTCGAGCGCGATAAATGATCTAATCTGAGACATCGTTACTTTTTATGTGTTTTCCTGTGAATGAAGAACGCGGTAAACGTTACCATTAGATATCATAGCCCTCTCGTCTTGTCAAACTGAACTGAAAGGAGTTACTGTGTGATCAGCTGTTTCCTGAGGATGTCGAGGGCGTACTGAGAGGTCATAAATTTTATCTGTTCTCGATCGCCATAGAATTTAAGCTGCTCAGTGCTCACCGATCGGGCGTGTGCAAGAGCGATGAATACTGTTCCTACCGGTTTTTCAGGGGTCCCCCCCGAGGGACCGGCAATGCCGGTGACCGCTACTCCAAAGGTGGTCTTGCTTAGCACCTTCACCTCTCGTGCCATGTGCGCGGCGACCTCTTTGCTCACCGCACCGTGGCGGTTGAGCAGGGAGGCGGGTACTTTGAGCAGTGCTTTTTTGGAGGTGTTACTGTATACTACCAGCGCTCGCTCAAGATACTCTGAGCTCCCGGGCACGTTGGTGAGTCGGTGGGTGATCAGTCCGCCGGTACAGGATTCCGCGACCGCGAGGGTTGCCCCTTGTGACTTAAGTAGGCTGCCCACTGCCTCTTCCAAGGTGTGCTCACCTTCAGCGAAGACAATGTCACCTAGGATTCTGGTGACGGCGCGGGTTACGGACTTGAGCTTCTTCTCGATGGCGCGTGTGTCGTTTCCCCGCATGGTGAGTTTGAGAATGATTTCAGGGTAGTGAGGCAAAAAGGCGAAACGGATTTCCTTTTCCTTTTTTATCAGCTTACCCAGTATCTGATCACAGTAGGATTCGCTCTTGCCAAAGATCTTGAGCAGCTGTGATTTGACGATGGAGGTTTCAGGAAGTTCTCTTTTGAGAAGGGGGATAACGGTTTCTTCACACATGCGTTGCATTTCACGGGGGACGCCGGGCATGAAGATAAAGAGCGTATTGTCTTTGGCGAGGTGAAATCCACAGGCGGTGCCTATCGGGTTGGGGACGATGGTGGCACCCGCAGGGAGGTAGGCTTGCCTCACATTGTGAGGACTCATGGCGCGACCAAATTTCTGAAAACGTTCTTCCATAGTCTTGAGGGCTTCTTTGTTGAGGAGCAGTTTTCTCCTGAACGCCTCTGAGGCAGCCTTCGCGGTGATGTCATCCACCGTGGGTCCCAAGCCACCAGTGACGAGTGCTACGCTTACCGTTCCCTGAGTGCTTCTTAAGGCTTTTGTAATATCCTTATGGGTATCTCCTACGGTAGTCATTTTCACCACCTCGATTCCTAAGGGGTGGAGCTGGGAGGCGATGAAGGTGGCGTTGGTGTTCTGGACACTTCCGGAGGTGAGTTCATCGCCTATGGTAATAATTTCTGCTCTCATGGTGAGTTCTCCTGCATTCTGCGTAAGGGTAATAGGTACCTGCTGAGAGGGAAGCCTGTAGCATGATCATGGTAGTTGCTCAGCGTATGCTAAGATAGTAACGTACTGCCTGGAGCACCAGGTTAGCATACACCCCTGCGATCAGGTCGTCCAACACCACATCCAAACCACCTTTCTTTCGTTGGTTAAAAAAATTTGCTGGAGGAGGTTTGATGATGTCAAAGAGGCGAAAGAGAATAAATCCGCTCGCGAGATAGACCAGACCACGAGGTATAAGGAACATAGTAACTAAAAAACCTGCCAGCTCATCAATCACTATATGACGACAGTCTTTCTCCTGAAAGATATGCTCGGCTCTGCCGGAGAGCCAGACCGCTACTGCGCAGATGATCAGGGTAAGCATCCCGTAGAAGAGGGGAGGGAGGAGGGAGACGAGGAGATATACAATGATGCCTAGCGTTAAGGTGCTAAAGGTAGCGGGAGCAAAGGGAAAATAGCCGGTGTAGAACCCTGTAGAACACAGGATAATGATTTTTTCCCCTGCTTTCATGGTGTAGCCTTCTCCACCCTCACCGGGGTATTAGAGGAAACCTTTTTAAAGATGGTAGCGTCCCCGGTAATCTTTCCAAAGACGTTCACCGCACTGGCGGGCCTAATCTCACTCCCTTGGCTGATGGGAGTAGGACCAAAGAAGATACAAAAGGCAGGGCCTTGAGGCCAGTATCCGAGATCACCTGGCGCTACTATCTCTTGGGCATCTTTTTCTAAACTCGCGCTAAGGGGAATAGTGAAATAGATTTCATCTCCCCAGAGGTTACAGGTTGATTCAAAGGGTAGTGCATTCCAGATAGCATCGGCAGTGGGTGTGTTCAGAAGGCGTGCCTCTGAGAGTACTTTTCCCGCAATGATTGTAATTTTTTTTTCTCCAGGGCTCATAGTGTTTCTACAATAGCTGCGGCGAGCAGAGGCAGCATGATTTCATGGTGCCCAATGAGATGATAACCCTTACCTCCTTGAGCAGTAGGGCGTTCTACTACATTAACTGAAGGACGGTAGTGGCGGATGAAATCCATATTGACGGTGGTTAGATTTTTTATACCTCTCTTAAGATTAGAGTTGAGGGCTATGGCTTTGAGAAATACCTCTGGCAAAATTACCGCTGAGCCTATATTGAAATACACCCCTCCCTCCAACTGTGACACCATCTGGGAAAATCTAGTAAAGTCTTTGTGGCTCAATTTCCCGGTGGCGGCACCGTCAAAGCTGGGATGCAGGTGTATGGTATCGGTCCCGATGCTCACGTGGACAGTACTTATGATGTTATTCCTTGCTGCAGCGGCTAAAAGACTCATTCCCAAGTAAGGTGGAGAGAGTTCTAGAAGGTGTCGTCCTATGGCTTCTCCCATTCCCCACTTATAGTGTAGGCCTTTTTTTACCGCCTGGTTGATTACCTGTGCTGCCTCAGGTGACATGCCAAATGTACCGCGCTGAAGGCGCGGCGACACGTCTTCTGAGGTTTTGCCTGCGAGTGCTATTTCAACATCGTGAATCGCGCCCGCACCGTTCATGGCGAGGCAGGAGATAATTCCCCTCTGCATGAGGTCAATGAGCAGAGGATTTAATCCTACCTTGATCACATGGGCTCCGATTCCGAAGATGATCGGCTTTTTTCGATGACGGGCTTTGACCACGCGCTGGACAATATCTTTAAAATCCTTGGCTGCTAAAAGATGAGGGAGGGTTTTGAGAAAGTCAGTGAAACTTTTTCCCCTCTGATGAGGGGTACCGAAATCGTTGACCGTTACCTTGCTGGGTCTTTTCCGTAAAGAAATGGTCTTGATTTTTTTTAAAGAGGGGGGTGGTGATGTCTTCTTCATGGTTCCCTGTGAGAGAGAAACTGTTGTTCGACCAGTTCGCAGATGATATGACCTACGGTAATATGCACTTCCTGGATGCAGGGCACATTGGCTGACTCGACGTGGAGGTGGTAATCGACAAGCCTGCCCATTTCACCACCATCCTTTCCCGTAAGCCCGAGTGTTTTAATACCCATTTCCTGTGCGGCTTCAATAGCCTTGATCATATTGGGAGAATTACCGCTGGTACTTATTCCCCAGGCGATATCGCCCCTTTTGCCTAAGGCTCGAATTTGTCGGGAGAAGACTTCAGAAAAATCACGGTCATTACTGATACTGGTGAGGGTGGAGGTGTCGGTAGTAAGCGCCAGCGCTGCCAGGGGAGGTCTCTCGGACGATCTCTGGTGGAGCCGGTTCACAAATTCTGCGGCAAGATGTTGGGCGTCAGCGGCACTTCCTCCGTTGCCAAACAGCATGATCTTATTGCCTGATTGGAGCGCGTCTATCAGAAGGTGGACTACCTCTACGATCTTGGCGCTGTTTTTTTGAGCAAAGGAGATTTTTAAATCCGCGCTCTCTTTAAATCTTTTGATGATACTGTCGTGCATGAAGGACCCTTTCACCACTTGATTATCGCAGGTTATAGGCACCATCATAGTGAGATAGCGTGGCTCTGTCAAGCGAATTCACTATGTTAGAAAGACCCGCTTTTCATGGCGGGTTGCATGCCACGCGTTTATAATTGTCTTACGCAGTGAGATAACTCACCATACCGATCAAAAGGATACGGGGGTGGGGTTTAAAGTTCCCACCCATACTTTCTAAGGGAATTCACTCTGGGTAAAGAAGGGAAAAACATCAGCACCTCATAAAAAGCTTTACAACAGGTAAAAAGTTTTACACTATAGGGCTGGACCACTCGTTGAGGGGGGATAGTATGAGAAAATTTTTATACATGTTTTTTTTGATGCTCATCATTCTTTTTTGTGTAGGGTTTGCGCTATTGAATTCGCAGCCCATACAGCTTAACTTTTTTTGGTTACCGGTGAGGCCGCTACCGCTTTCTCTTGTGGTACTTGTCTCTTTTTTTGTGGGGATTATCCTAGGGAGTATAGTGGATATGGGAGCACGGCTTTCTTTGAAAAGAGAGGTAAAAAAACTTACCAGAGAATTAGAGGGAATCAAGGGAACACAAGATTTTTGACGGGCCTGGTGTGGGCATAAGCGTCTAGAGATCATGTATAGGATTGAGGAGGTAAGGTATGAGGTATAATCATCTAGGGAAAACCAATGTAGAACTCTCTGTCATTTCTTTCGGTGGTCTCCCCCTTTTTTTCATGAAGCCGGATGAGGCGATTCCCCTGATCAATGCTGCTCTCGATGAGGGGATAAATTATATTGACTGTGATGAGGGAGGAAATCAATTTGTTCCCAAGGTCGTGTATGAAGATACCAGAAACAAACTGGGGCAGGTACTCAAAACACGCAGGCATGAGGTTAAGGTTGGCATCAAAAGCATGTTTGCCAAGAAAGATGAGGTAGCCCGTGATATCGATAAGGCTCTGGAGTATATCTTCAAAGGCACCAGCCGGGAGGTGATTGATCTCTTTCACTTAGCGCATGTGGATGTTGACGAAAAGCTGGACCTACTTCTCTCTCCTCAGGGCGGACTGGCAGCGGCGGAGGAGGCGAAGAGGAGCGGGAAGATTGATTATATATTGGTTGCGTCGCATAATCCTAAGGTGCTGCTGCGCGCACTTAAGACAGGGAGATTCGATGTGGCGGAGTTTCCCTTCACTATCCTTGAGCAGGAGTACCTCAAAGAGGTTATCCCCTACTGCCGGGCACAGGGCATTGGTACCATTGTGATGAAACCTATCGGGGGAGGGCAATTGGGTAGATGTGCGACCCTCTCCATTCGCTGGATTATGCAGCACCAGCTTGATGTCATTATTCCCGGGATAAAGTCGATGGATGAGCTACAGCAGAACGTTGCCATTGGACACCGCTATGTACCTCTCTTCCCTGAGGAGCTTAGGGAATTGGAGGAGGTGTCGCGCCCGGTCGGTGCGGAATATTGCCATCGGTGTGGATACTGTTTGCCCTGCCCCCAGGGTATTCATATCTTGAGCCAGATTGACCTCTTTAAAACAAACCTCTTTACCCTTGAGCAGAGGCGTGCCGTGTACCGGCAGATAAAGGAAAGGGGTGGGAAAACTGCGAGCGATTGTGTTGCCTGTGGGGAGTGCGTGGAAAAGTGTCCCTTCAAACTGCCTATCCCTGACCTCATGGAGCGGATGAGCAAAGCGATGGGTGAGGAGTAACTTAAAGGGTGGGGGGAATCTGTGGGTACGGTGAAACTACACTAGGAGGCTGTTGAAAAACGTCCATCTGCTGCGTTGCACTCATCCTTCGTCATTGCCTGGCTGCGCTCGGCCAAGCCAGCGTACTGCACAAGTACGCCTCTTCCTCAGGATTTCGCGCGCCTTGCATCTGAACATTTTTCAACAGCCTCCATACAAGTGGGTATTCCGACAGGCTCCTAGGTGATTTTGAATGAATTGTGTAATGAGGGATTGGATACCAGGGTTGGTGGTGGTAAAGCAGATGCCCATTCCCTCTTCCCCTTTCCCGTGGTGCCTCACTACCCCCGCAATCTCCATATACGCATAGTCTCCGGGGATTTCAAGGGCAAAGGAGATGAGGCTACCAATTGGTAAGAGTGTGCACTCTTCTGACTTCTCTATAAAGCATCCGCCCACAGATAGGTTCCTGGTAAATCCACTTATGAGGGGATCTTGACTTGCACATCTTACCCCTATCTCGAGACGCTGATAATTTCTTCTGCCTGCTATCATGGGTTACTCAATGAAGAGCTTTGCCTTTCAGTTTCAATCCCTTCTGGACCAATTGTAGTACCTGATCGACTTGGAAGGGTTTGCTCACTATAAAATCTACTCCGCTCCCGTTCCATGGGTGGTGATCAAATTGTACTTCCCATCCGGTAATCAGTGCCACAGGTGTCTCACCATGGATCTTCTTAATTTCATCTGCTACCTGCCAGCCTGAAATTCCAGGCATACCCAGATCGGTAAAGACCATATCGAAACGGCATTCCCTGAATAGGGTTATTCCTTGAGTGCCGTGGGAGGCAGTTACCACCTCATGACCGGCACTCATCAGAATATCCTCGAGCAGCTCACGGACATCGTCTTCATCTTCAATCACTAAAATTCTCGCTCTTTTTATTTTAAGGTACCTAAGGGTAACGTTTTCATCTTTTATTTTTTGTTCAATAAGAGGAAGCTGGATGGTAAAGGTACTTCCCTTACCCTCAACACTCTCAAGCTTAACAGTGCCTCCATGGCGGTTGATAATACCGTAAGAGACACTTAAACCCAGTCCGGTGGACTGAGGTCCTTTGGTGGTAAAGAAGGGGTCAAAAATTCTATCTGCGATTGCAGAGGGAATGCCGATGCCCGTATCTCTCAATTTGATCACTACTTGTCCGTTGTCCATCAATGTTCTAATGTTTATCGTGCCTCCATGGGGCATCGCATCTATGGCATTATTGATGAGATTAGTGATGACTTCTCTGAGCTCTGGGGCGCTTCCTGCAATGGTGGGAAGGGGAGAAAATTCTTTTCGAATGCATATAGTAGTACCTTTAGTTTGAACCTCATCCTTCCACCTCACTTTGGTGAATTCTAAGGCATCGTCTATCACCTTATTCGGGTCAACCTCGGTGAAGTATTTATCATCGTCTCGTCTCCTCGAGAATTCCTGAATTCTCCGAATGGTTTCTGCACCATCGAGTGCCGCCTTCTCAATAATTTCGAGACTTTTTTTAAGGTCAGAGGTCGTTTTTCTCCTTTCTTTCACCTCAGGGGCAGGTCCCATCTGCATCCTTACGAGCTGCACTCTCCCCAGGATGGCGGCAAGTACATTGTTAAAGTCGTGGGCTACCCCACCTGCCAATTCTCCCAGAGACCTCAGCTTTTCAGATTGGAGGAGTCTGTGTTCCATCTCTTTTCTTTCCGTGATATCCCTGATTACCGCGATGATTAAGTTTTTTTCTTTCAGCGTGAGCGTGAAGGAAATTTCGACGGGCAAGAGAGATCCATCTTTTTTTAGTCCCTCTTCTTCAAAGATCATTTTCTCTGGTGTTCCAGAGGTGACGATTCTCTGGAGAATTTCTCTATGGCTTTTTCTATACTTCTCAGGGGTTAAGATGCTCGGTGAGTGACCAAGGAGCTCATCCTTCGAGTATCCATAGATCTCTTCTGCCTTTCTGTTCACTTGGATTATCTTATCATTCTCACTCGCAATAATTCCTGCATTGGCGAACTCGAGGAGGTTGTGGTACCTCTCCTCGCTTTCGCGGAGTGCATTTTCACTTGCATGTAGTTGCTGATTACTGGCGATAAGTTGCTGGTTCACCGCTTTGAGTTCTTGTGCCCTGGCTTGTAGTTGTTTGTACATCATCCTTAATTCAGCCTCAGCTTTTTTTCTCTCCAGAGCGCCCGCAATGATACCCGCATAGATTTTTAAGAGGGAGAAATCATTGTGGTTGAGCATTCTTTTATCGGCAATGGCGATATTACCAAAGGTCTCTCCCTTTTCTGAAATAAAGGGGACTAAGATTGATGAGTGGTAGCCAGTGAGCGTGGCGATAGCTGGTGCAAGTTTTCTCTTGGTTGATTTCTTCTCGAAAAAATCTTCAATCAGTGTTTTCATATCGGTGGTGATTACATTATTTGTACCCTCCACCTGCACATGGGCAACGGCAGGGATTTTTTCCTTATAGTAGCGTGTGTACACGTTTCCCTCTTCCAGGAGAATGTTAAACCCGATAAACTTTGATCTCACCAGGCGTTCGATTGCGGAGAGGATCTTATTATCCATGTATATTCTCATGATGGTGGTATAATGTTTATCATCACTGAGGAGGGCAATGTTACCGAAGGTTGAGAAGAGGGGTTTGATGCCCTCTATGGCGACATCCAGTACCTCCTCAAAGCCTTTTGCGAGATATAACCTTTGGGTAATGTCTAGTAGTGTTTGACGCTCTTTATTGGGCAGGGTTTCCTGACTTTCCTCTCTCTTCCGTTCAAGTCTGATTTCACTAGTATCCTTTCTTACACCTTCCACTATTCCGATGGCTTCAACTACTTCTCCTCGATTGCTTTTTATAAGTACCGAACGGAGTCTTACGGGAACTGCCATTCCCTTTTTATTGGTCAACTCCATTTCGAGAGGAAACTCACTTGAGTGGAGGAAAAAGTGAAGCGTGAGGGGAGAGGTAGCTTTTTGAATCTTAGCGGTGTGGTGGGCGATATCGGTAAACAGTTTCCCTTGTAGTTCTCTTTTGTGGAAACCCAGGAGCTTTTCAAAGGCGGGGTTACACTTTTGGATGTGACCACTACTATCGACTACAAAAATACCTTCAGCAGCGACCTCAAAGATACCTTTAAAGTATTTTGGTAACCTCTCACTATCAGCAGTGTCCATAAAATCTCTTGAGAGTTAGAAGGATGTATCTCTTTACTCTTTATATCGGAAAGTAAAGGAGGAACTTTATAAAAAAGAAGCAGGGAGGCAAGAATGGTGAGGCGTTCAAACCGTTCAAACTGCTTAAACCGTTTATGATTTCAGGAGGGTGAGCACCTCCTTCGTAGTCATTACCTCGCCAAAGCCTGTTGCAATCACTTTCAAGGTTGCCTGGTGACCTTCGAGGTCGAAAGTTGCCGTAGCATCGCTCACCAGTGCCCCCCTCTTCTGGCCTCTCCCTATCATTTTCTTGAGTGGTATGGCGACATCAGAGTAGTCTGATTCCCACGCGGTGTAAATGTGGATTACCTTTCTCCGATTAGTGCGGAAGAAATCGGCAAGTTGCTTGATGGCGGGTATGGGAGTGCGCAGGAGGTCTAAGGAACTCGTGGGAACACCGATTTTCTGCGAAGATTTCCTTACCAGTCCTTCATCATGAATGAAGTCATTTTGCATGTCAACGATGATCAGGGCCTCTTTTTCAAATGCCATAGGGTGTATCTTCTCGTGTAGGGGACTGCACCTCTACCATTGTTTTGAGATGGGCAGGGTTAGCGACCTTTTATCCGGACAAGATAGTAGTGATCTTTATCTAACACCTTTACTATTACGCTACCGATGCAAGGTCTCACCAGGAACACATTTTCTTTAGAGTCGAGCAGGTTAAAGAGTTCTACACAGCAGGTACCGATGTGAATGCTATCGGCAACAGAGTAGGGCGCATCTGAGAAGTCTCCTCCCGCTCTATAGTGGGGATTCACAAAGTTGGAGTGGACTGCATTCCAGATGGAGAGCAGATCTTCAAAGGTAGCAAGGGGTTTACCTGACATTTTACCAAGTCCTTTTACAATTGCATCTCCCATTTCCTTGGGGAAGGCTCCCCAGCCTTTAAGGTTGCGTGAACGATAAACTTTGTCGCCTGCTAACTGCTGTAGTTCGGCTGATGAGGGGTAGTGTTCAGGTATAAAGGTGGTTTTTTCAATAGTGGTTTCAAGAGAGGGGTTGTATTCCTCAGAAAGGGGAAATGAAGACACGACAAGGTGTTTTCCTGCGTGCTTTGATGCACGATACCAGGGTTCTGCATCATGTTTACAGATAATGCCCCAGGTGTGAGGTTCCGCGTACCCTAGTTCACCTCGCAGTGCTTCACAGGGGTTTTTTTCAGCCCGGATCATAGTAATTCCCCTTGCCTCCATCTGCTGCTTCAATCGGGATAGTGCTCCCTTATCTAGCCAGTAACAATACTTCCAGATTGCTCTACCTTGTATAGACATTGTCTACCTCACGTTCAGAAGATCATACCATGAGTTAAACCCTTGACTCCCAGGTGGGATGTAACTATAGTGGGGATTTACTTGTCAAGGGAAATGTGGGGAAGAAGGACCCACCTAGGGTAAGGGTACTACAAAGTCAAAGAGAAGGAGAGTGGCAGTTACACAAGGCCAAGTGCTTCAAGGTCTACATGTTTAGTCACCAGCGTGGTGAGGAGCTCAATGGCATTGGTATCGTCCTTGGTTAAGAGTGGTTCCACCCGTTCAATTTGCCGTTCAACCTGATAGGTATCAGAGGTCACCAGGAGCAGGGGTATTCCTCGGTCTTCCGCCATGGAGATGATATGTGATGGGGGAAGGATATTATTGGTGAGTATAATACCCGCTGCCTCTGTTTCAAGTGCGACCACAATCATATCACTTCTATCACCGCCGGTAATAATGAGTTTATCTTCCTTTTTAAAAAGCGGCTTAGTCTTCGCCACATTTCCCGACATGGCGCCTATAAAGATGTTCTTTATCTTCCGGTCAAGGTGGTGCTCTGCAGTGAGCACCTTTGCAAACAGCCTGTCTGCCAGGTACCTGAGATTAATGTAGGTGAGCTCCCGCTCATAGGGGATAACGCCGATCACGCGAATACCGATCTTGGTAAGTTCTGGTATGTAGGTTTCCCTAAAGTCATTTACGTTATGTACCTTGTTTACGATGATTCCGGCGAGGTCAATACCCGTGAGATCTACATTTTTTTTCACAAACATAATATCATCCAGAATGGTATCGTCATCTCCTCCTATCACAAAAATTAATCTGCCATTGAGATAGCGTGAGAGTGAGAGGGCATCAAGGTTTACCGAGTGACCATAGGAGATGGACTTGCCTCCCTCCACAATGAGGATCTCCTTGCCTGTTGACATCTGTGCTGCGATCTCATTCACCTTGCCCCTGATAGTATCCTCATTATACATATACCTCAGCTTGGAGTGATCGAATCCGATGCTCATGGTTTCAGGCTCTTCTGGTATCGCGCAGACGTCAGCGATGAGCGCCGCGTCATAATCCCATAGTCTCTTTTTACTATAGAGGAGCCTGTCACCAAACGGCTTCATGTAGCCGATGGTTTTTTGTAAAGCTTTTGACAGACCCACAATGAAGCTGGTTTTGCCGGCGCTGCTCCTCAGTGAGGCGATGATTAGTTTATTCATGGTATTTTCCTCCCTCGTGTGAGAGTAGAATTCTCACGTCTACTGCTTTTGCACCCATTCCCTGTTCGTAGACCATAAGGGGATTTATTTCTATGTCAGAAATGGTTTTGGATTTCTGGATCAGTGAGCAGATTTTTACGATAGTGCTGATGACCGATTCCATATCCTTTTTTTCTTGTCCGCGCACTCCCAGGAGGAGTGGATACAACTTCGTCTCTTTAATCATGTTTATAATTTCTCTCCGAGAGAGCGGGCATGACCTGAAGGCAACATCTTTCATTACCTCTATATAGATGCCCCCGAGTCCACACATAATCACCGGGCCAAAGGTTGGATCTTTCCGGGCACCCACGACGGTTTCTATGTCCTTCTGAATCATTTCTGCGATCTCTACTCCCTCTATCTGGGCGTGAGGATTATACTCTTTGCAGTTACGGATGATTACCTGATAGGCATCAATGACCTCTCCCCGGTTTTCCAGGTCAAGTGTGACACCCCCCGCATCACTCTTGTGGATGATATCCCTTGATACAATCTTCATGGCAACCGGATACCCGATGGATTCAGCGTGCGTCACTGCCTCACCGAGATCCCGGGCGACCGCACTCTTGGGAACAGTGATGCCGATGAGCTCCATTATTTTTTGTGCTTCATGGGCAAGGAGAAAGTATCGGTTTTCCTTCATCGCCTTCCCGCAGATTTTGTCTATAGGGGTACTATCGAGAGGAGCATCTTCATACTTATCTGACTGTGCTTTGAGGTAGCGCTGGTAGCCATAGAGGTTTCCCAAACAGGATATTGCCTCATAGACATCTCCAAAGATGGGCACACCTTTTCTGCTCAAGTTGGTAATGCAGGTTTCTATCTCTTCACCCCCCACCGTCACAAAGAGCACAGGTTTTCCCCTCTCTCTATAGTGCAGGTAGTGTTCTTCCAGGACTTTTTGAAGGCTTAAGGCATCAAAGACTGCGGTTTCACAATAGAGTGCCATGCAGGCGCCTATATCTTCACAGTCAAGAGCGACCCTTAGTGCACTCTCATACGACGCGCCCGTGGCGCCTCCGGTGATATCGATGGGATTTTTAGTTGACCCGAAGCTGGGGGTAACAGGAGAAAAGAGGTCTTTTAAGGTTTTATGATCATCATACAGGCTGATCTGGAAACGTTCACAGGCATCGGTAGCCATAACCCCTATACCGCCACCATTGGTAATAATCACGGTACTCTCAGTGGCGGGAAGGGGTGAACAGGCGAGAAACTTACACAGGTTGAAGGCGTCCCTGATACTATCAGCACGTAGCACACCGTTCTGCTTGAGGACCGCGTCAACGATTTCGTCAGCCCCGGCAAGTGAACCAGTGTGTGATGCGGCGGCAACGGCACCACGGGCAGAGCGTCCCGATTTGATGACCACCACTGGTTTCTGGGTGGTTGCGTTCTTAATTGCCTCGATGAATCTTTCACCGCTTTTAATGCCCTCAATGTACATGAATATTACCTTGGTACGTTCTTGGAACATCAGGTAGGCAAGAAGGTCTGATTCATCTACATCAGATTTGTTTCCCACCGATACGATGGTGGAGAGCCCTATGTTTTCAACCTTGGTTTTGCCAATCATGGCGAGCCCGAGGGCTCCACTCTGGGTCACAATGGCAACGTTTCCTGGCAGAATGTTGCCTGGCCCAAAGGTTGCGTCAAGCGACGCAGCCGCAGAGTAGATGCCAAAGATGTTCGGCCCCACGATCCGCATGCCATGGTCTCGCGCATAGGCAACTATTCGTTTTTCTTCCTCAATATTTCCTACCTCAGAGAACCCCGAGGAGATGATGAGATTGTACTTCACCCCTTTGGTGGCACAGCCCTGCACCGATTCGAACACGTGTGGCGCTGGTATAATAGTGCACACCACATCGATAGCATCTTCGATATCCAGGATGTTCTTATAGACCGTGAGGCCAAGCAGTTTACCACCGGAAGGATTTACTGGATAGAGGTGCCCTCGGTATCCGTTGGAGAGAATGTTGTTCACCACGGTATAACCGATCTTTTTTGTGTCGGTTGAGGCGCCGATGACTGCAATGGTTCTCGGTTCAAAGAGGTATTGTATGTGATGCATGGGATGATCACTCAGGCTTCCCTAAAGGCAAGCTTTAGTTCGTACACCTTCTCACTTCTCCTTTTCTCGATATCGAAACCGCCCTTTTCAAACACTTGCATCATGAATATATTTTCAACGAGCACTTCAGCGGTGAAGCCAAGCAACCCTTGCCTCTTTGCCAGGTAGGTGAGATAGGAGAGCAGTTCTGTGCCAATCCCCCTATTGTGGTGGTCATCCCGTACCACGAATGCTACCTCTGCGGTGTAGGAGAGGGTATTTATGGCATATTGTCCCACACCCACAATCAGCTCCTTGCTGCCGCTCTCAATCACCGCCAGAATGACCAACTCCTGGGTATAGTCAATAACCGCAAATTCCTGGAGCCGCTCATGGGGCATATCCTTCCTGGTGGAGATAAATCGCTGGTACATGCTTTTGTCGGAAAGAGAATAGAAAAAGTCCTTCAGCAACGGCTCATCACTTATTTTAACCGGTCTCAGTAAGATTTTAAGCCCTGCTTGTGTGGTGCGATAGGTTTCAAGAATCTCGGGGTACATGCCACGCTCTCCAGGGATGAAGGCCTGGTCTTTATAAATAAGAGTTTCTTTTTTCGCCTCCTCTATAAGCCATGGTCTGAATTTGGGGTGGGCGATCGCAATCAAATCCATGGCGCGTTCTCGAATGTTTTTCCCGTGGAGATAGGCTATCCCATATTCTGTCACCACGTAGTGAATATCACCCCGGGTTAAAGTCACACCTGCGCCCTGGTCGAGGAGAGGTACAATGCGTGAGTATTTTCCGTCGTTTGAGGTTGAGCGCATGGAGAGCACAGTTTTACCACCCGGTGAGAGGGTTGCCCCTCGCATAAAATCAGCGTGCCCTCCTATTCCACTGTAAAAAAATTTCCCCAGTGATTCGGAGCTTGACTGCCCGGTGAGATCTATCTGGAGCGCAGCGTTTATCGCCACCATGTTTTTTTGGCTGGCGATGGTGAGGGGGTTATTGGTGACATCAATGGTGTGAAATTCTATGCTGGGATTATCATCGAGGAAGTCATAGGTTTCTTTCACACCCATGCAAAAGGAAGCTACCGTTTTACCCCGGCCAATAGTTTTTTGGGAGTTGTCGATTACCCCCGTTTTCATGAGCTTTATAATACCGTCTGGTAAGAGTTCGGAATGAACTCCCAGGTGTCGCTTGTTGGCTAAACTATCCATGATGGCGTTGGGGATGCTCCCATAACCTACCTGGATGGTGTCCCCATCCTGAACAATGCGGGAGACGTAGCTGCCGATCTTGGTGGCAATTTCATCAGGTACCGTGGGTTTAAATTCAAGTAGTGGCTCATCATAGGGTACGATGAAGTCAACATCGCTCACATGGATGAAGGTATCGCCGTGCACCCGGGGCATGTTGGCGTTTACCTGGGTGATTACCATGGAGGAGTTTTCAACCGCAGCCTTCACAATGTCCACGCTGATGCCTAAGCTCATATATCCAAGCTTATCGGGGAGCGAGGTTTGAACAAGGGCAATATCGAATTGAATCATGCCCTGATGAAAGAGGGCAGGAACTTTAGAGAGGAAGAGAGGGGTATAATCAGCGAGCCCCTGGTTGATAGACTCCCGGGTGTTATCGCCGACAAAGAAGGTGTTGAGCCTGAAGTTGCGCTTAAATTTTTGATCAGTGTAGGGTGCCACTCCCAGTGTCCAGACATGGAATACCTCTGCGTCGAAGAATGCCTTGGGGTTTCTACTCGCATAATCGGTGAGGGATCTCACCAGGTGCTGGGGTTCCCCACAGGCGGTGCCGATAAATATTTTATCTCCTCGATTCACATGTTTAAATATTGCATCGTCAGAGGCAAATTTTTCAGGATATGATTGTTTTAATTCATCCAGTGTGGTTTTGTTTTTTTCCATGGTCATGACCCCCGGAGTTTTAGTCGTGGTACTATGGTAAACTCATCCGACTATATAACATATTCAATTACCTGCTGTCATGTATTTTGTGACAAGCTTCACCGATCATTTCACGCATGCATCCATGATCAGCTTCTTACAGTTTCCTGACTGAATAGCAGGAGATGGTGGAGGGAGTCTTGATGTAACAAGGGAGATAGGGTAGAAGTGGTGGTGTAAATTCGAAGCATCAAGAGTGAATGGGGCACACAGGTGTGCTGCTCCATACCTGCTCATGCTAGATACGTCAGATATGCTATACTATTAGTGGAAATACATTTTAACTATACGCCGTTTTCTTCCGGATGTCAGAAGTTTCTAAGGAAAAAAATATTTTTTTAATTCGGTTTTAATGCTAGTATAATACCAATAGTTATTAAATAAATAAACCTGTATCCAGAGTGAAAAGTAGGATTTCTTGAAAAGGCGGCTTATTGTGATCACAAAATGTTTTTGCTAACTCATCAAACCTGCATGAATGATTATCGTTCACTCTGGATTCAGGATCAATAAAGTCACTGTCCAGTCCTAAGGTTTTATCTAAAATACTTACTTGTTATTCATCAAAAATAATAGTATTGAATTTATAGAAATAGGATAAATGAGAATTAGGCCAATTAATAGCTTGCATGATTTTGATGACGATCGAATACAAGCCCATTGGGATCATACACACGCCTTTCAAAAGTCTCGAAGGAATGCCCATACAACCTGCAGGAGCTAAGGGTGTCGAGGGAACAGTAGAGATATTCCCTGAATATGAAAACGGGCTAAAAGACCTTGAGGGGTTTTCTCACATCATTCTCCTATACCATTTTCACCAGAGCAAAGGGTTCAACCTTCATGTAGTTCCTTTCATGAATTCCCAACTTCGGGGGGTCTTCTCTACGCGAGCACCAAAGCGTCCGAATCCCATCGGTCTGTCGGTTGTGAAGCTTCGGAAGGTCAAAGGTCTGACACTCCACATAGAGAATGTCGATATCTTAGATGGTACGCCTTTACTTGACATTAAGCCTTACGTGCCGGAATTCGATGAAACAACATCTGTCAAAACAGGTTGGCTTGAGAACACAAGAAATACCATTTCAGAACGGAAGTCTGATAAACGATTCAAGTAGAATGCGAACACTAGGATAATGTGATAATCAAAAAAGATCAGTACCCCATCGTTAAGAATATCTGTCGCGGTCACCGAAATCATCGCCGCATACAACTTGGCAAATCATACCGAGAATATTTCTATTGAATAGGTTTGAGATAGGAAAGCAGTTTTTTTGTGCCTCCTATTGCTTATTGTCTTTTATGTTTCTTAAATAAAACTTGACTTAACCCTAATAAATATATAAAATAGCTATCAAAAATGGGGATGGAGTTCCCCACAACCGCCAAATCGGCTGATAACTCCTACCGTTTATATGGCTTCGGTGGGAGTAGATCATTGAACAATAAAAAAAACCTACCAAAAGCATGGTGGGTTTTTTGCTGTCATTAAACGGGTGATGGAGTCCACCGTAACCGCCTTTCAATGGCTGATGACTCCTGCATCAAAGTTTTCCTTTAATGTCTGAATGCAGGACTTGTCTAGTTGAATTAAGAAAGGAGGATACGATGGAAAATATATGGCTTGATTCTTCTCTATGGATCGGACTAGCACTACTGGCATCTTTGATATCGATCAGAGTTGTCATATCTGTTGCGCTGATAGAAATTGTTATTGGTGCCTTTGCAGGAAACCTGCTCAATCTATCGCTTACCCCTTGGGTAAATTATCTTGCAGGGGTAGGATCTGTTCTTCTTACCTTCCTGGCAGGAGCAGAGATTGACCACGCTGTGGTCAGGAAACACTTCTGGCCAAGTATATCTATAGGGGCAACAGGTTTTTTTGCTCCCTTTTTCGGTATTCTTGCCTATACCCACTATATGTATCAGTGGTCTTGGCCACAATCGCAGATTGCCGGCATTGCGCTTTCAACTACCTCTGTGGCTGTGGTGTATGCAGTCCTGCTTGAAACAGGATTTAACAAAACCGAGATCGGCAAAATCATCCTCGCAGCTTGCTTTATCAACGATCTTGGTACTGTACTTGCGCTGGGAATCCTTTTTGCCAACTATAATATCTGGCTTGGACTTTTTGCTCTAGTAACCGCACTTACTCTGTGGACTCTCCCTAAATTTGTTCCCTGGTTCTTCGGTAAGGTGGGAAATAGGATAAGTGAACCGGAAATAAAATTCATTTTACTTCTTCTTTTTGTCCTCGGCGGACTGGGAAATATTGCAAAGAGCGAAGCGGTATTACCTGCTTACCTTATTGGAATGGTTCTGGCACCATTCTTTCTCAAGGATAAAGTACTTGCCCTGCGTATGCGTGTCATTGCTTTTACGATGCTAACTCCTTTCTATTTCCTTAAAGCGGGATCCCTAGTAAAATTTCAGACAGTAACTTCTGCAGCGGGGATCATCATGGTACTCCTGGCAGTTAAAATGCTTACAAAAAGTATTGGTATCTGGCCGCTCACGACGATATTTACATTTGATAAAAAAGAGGGAATATATACAACCCTGATGATGTCAACAGGGCTCACCATCGGAAGTATATCTGCTCTTTTTGGACTGACAAATAAAATTATCACTCAGGATCAGTACACAATTTTAGTAACTGCAGTAATCGGCAGTGCAGTTATACCGACTTTGATTGCACAACGATGGTTTCAACCCAGCTCCACAATTATAGAAGAGGAGGGAAGCGATGCATTGGAAAATTCTACACGGGCTTGATGGTTCGGAAGGTTCCTTTATCGCACTTGTTGAGGCTGTACAGTTAGCAAAGCGCTATAATGCGGAACTTCACAGCATCTCGGTAGAGGAGGTCCCGCAGTATCCAGGTGCGATCGGGGAGGTGGTAGAAGAAAAATTTATGGCTAATGGCAAATTTGGAGACGCTATTGAAAAGGCAAAACAGATTGCAAAAAAAGAAGGTGTGGAAGTTCACTCACATGTTATCGTGGGCCATGAAGTTAAAACTATAATAGAATTCATTAAAAAGAATGATTTTGACCTTCTCGTAATCGGGTTTATGGGGCACTCGTCACTATATGACCGTGTAATGGGAAGTACCTGTCAGAGCCTCGTTCGTCTCGCTCCCTGTTCTGTTCTAGTGGTAAAGTAGCGAGAGAGATTTTTTATCAGGGCTATTAAACTTCATTGCTTACATTCAAACCTATGAAAGTAAAGGAGTTGATACATATGAAATTAAAACTCATTTGTGCTCTTTTAATGTCATGTGCTATTTTTGCATGCACTATACAACAATTAGAAATGACACATGACATAAAAGCCATTGTTAATGAAGTTAAAGAAACTGCAGATGGAAGTGTTAAACTATCAATCTCGATAACCGAATGCAAAAAGATGATGGGTATGGTAGTAAAGGATTATAAAGATAACCCTCTTCCATCTACCATCTTCATTACCACTGAAAGGGTTACCGTTCCAAAAGCAGGAGACAGAATAGAAGCAAAAATTACAGCAATAAGTCATATAGTTATTCAGTTAAAAATTATGTAATTATAAATTTCTGCGAAAAATAACGGCTAATGGTATTTTGGGAAATGCCATTTGACAGGCAAAAGAAACAGCTAAAAAGAAAAGAGAGAACCACAGTTAAGAAAAAATTATTATAAACAAAATGTAATGGAGGACACACAGATGAAGCGTGAGATTAAATCTATTAATGCATTGGAAATTCTTGACTCCCGTGGTAATCCGACTCTCAGGGTCTTTGTAACTCTAGACAGTGGGGTCATAGCCCCAGCTTCAGTTCCCTCAGGTGCTTCGACTGGAGATAATGAAGCAATTGAACTGCGTGACGGTGATAAGCATCGTTACGGTGGCAAGGGTGTGCAGAAAGCAGTAGCTAATGTTAACGATATCATTGCTCCAAAACTTATCGGAATGAACCCTGTGTTTCAAGCAGAAATTGATAATCTAATGATTGAACTCGATGGAACGTCAAACAAGGCTAATCTCGGCGCTAATGCGATCCTAGGGGTCTCAATGGCAGTGGCGCGGGCAGCTGCTATCTCCTGCAATCTTCCTCTCTATGCTTACTTAGGAGGACCTGGAGCAGTTAGAATTCCTGTACCCATGATGAATATCCTCAACGGGGGAAAGCATGCTGACAATAGCGTTGACTTTCAGGAGTTTATGATTATGCCTGTTGGCGCTCCAAGTTTTGCTGAGGCCTTACGATATAGTTCCGAGGTCTTTTTTATTCTCAAAAAGATACTTCAGAAAAAGGGCTATGCTACCAGCGTAGGTGATGAGGGTGGATTCGCTCCCAACCTTAAGAGCAATGATGAAGCGTGTGAGGTAATTCTGGAAGCTATTGAGACCGCTGGTTATAAGCCGGGTAAAGATGTGGCGATTGCACTGGATCCAGCCGCTAGTTCTTTTTTCGAGGGTGGAAATTATAACCTCAGCAAATCAGGCCAGGGGAAAAAGACAAGCACTGAAATGACTAACCTCTACAAAAAATGGGTCGACAAATACCCAATCGTTTCAATTGAGGATGGCTTGGCTGAAAATGATTGGGATGGATTCAGGGAGCATATGGCTGTTCTGGGTGACAAGATCCAAATTGTGGGAGACGATCTCTATGTAACCAATACCACCTTCATAACCAGGGGTATCAAGGAAAAAAGCACCAATGCTGTCTTGATCAAGCTCAACCAGATTGGTACGGTTACCGAAACCATTGAAGCAATTCAACTCTGTCGAAAGGCTGGTTGGGGTTTTGTCATCTCCCATCGATCAGGAGAAACGGAGGATACCTTTATCGCAGATTTCGCTGTGTCCATGGGTGGCGGTCAGATAAAGACAGGCTCGATTTGCCGCAGTGAGCGGATCGCTAAATATAATCGATTATTGGAAATAGAGGCAGAACTCGCAAAGAGGTCAATATTTGAAAATCCATTGAAAAGAGCTCAATAAACCATAACCGAGTAATTGATGGGAATCACAATATATATGGTAATTGGTTTATTTTTTAGCCCTATTGCAGGAGCAATGGCATTTTTGATTTTTTATAACGAATACTTACACCATTACCCAAACAAAAAACAACCGTTAAAAATTGCGTTTGAAGCAGCCTTTTTTACTTTCATACTGTTTATTATTTTGAGTATTATTGTTGGCTTTTTTCTATATCAAATTTGAATAAATCGTATGTGACATTTCATGAACACACATCATCAGGAAACAGCAGAGAAACAGCACCATATCCGTCCTGAAGAAATTTTGCCCAAGATCCGCAAAGCATGTACCAGCTTTAATATCTCCTCGCTGAATCGTCAGAGAGAAGCCTGTGAAGGACTCTTTACAGAAAGTCAGATTATTGATGTGGCAGTCTTGGGACAATTCAAGGCAGGCAAGACATCATTCATTAACAGTTTGATTGGTACATCAGTCTTACCGGTCGGCGTTATTCCAATTACTACGGTGATTACCCGCATTACCCGAGTGCGGTATGGAATAAGGGAACGGGTAACGGTACGGTTTCTAGACGGGAAGCAGTTGGAAATACGCTTAGGAGAAATTGAAGATTTTATCTCCGAGGCAAAAAACTCTGCAAACAGGAAAAACGTAGCTATTGTTGATATCGAGTTCCCTGTTGGTGAACACTACCATGGCCTCCGGCTGGTAGACACTCCTGGACTTGGGAGCGCCCATAAATACACTACGGTCACATCAGAAGAATGGCTGCCAAAGGTGGGAGCTGCTATAGTTGCCATAAGCTCAGACCGTCCCCTTTCTGAAAGCGATCTGAGGCTGATTCAGGAATTGATGAAATATACCCCGGAGATTATTCTTTTGTTAACAAAGGTTGATCTTCTCACACCGGACCAACAAAACGAGGTTATCAGATTCTTAAATGAAACGGTGCAGCAAGAATGTAATCGCACATTTCCGGTCTTTCTTTATTCTACAAAGAGCAATACCGAGTTTTATAAGCAGCTGCTTGATGTTGAACTACTTATCCCTCTGTCCCAGAACATTGATCGTGAATTAAAAAAAATTTTTCAGCATAAGATTCTCTCCCTTGCCCGTACCTGTACCAGCTATCTTGACATTGCCCTGAAAGCATCGCTACAGGCTGATCATGACCGTGAGGAAGTAAAAAAACTTATCCTTGATGAGAAAGTAAATTTTGATCTGATCCGCTCTGAGCTTTTTCTTATTGCCAGGGAACATATGCTTCACACACGCACACTGATTGCAAAGTATCTTGAAGCCACCTACAAACTACCTCTGACCCGTAAGTTCATATCAGAGCTTAAAAATGAAATGAAAGGATGGAAGGGAAATCTGTGGAAGATTACCAGAAGGTATGAGCAGTGGCTGATGGGGGAGATGATGCAGGAGATGAATATAATATCACTTAGCAAACACGAGCATTTTTTCGAATCGCTTAATAATGCCCGGGCTGCAATTTCACGCTCTCTCATCCTTTTTAAAAATCATCTGGACAGTAATATTGAAAAGGTATTGAAAATAAGGCTCAGTGAAGCTGACTGGAATATTGAGGTAGCAAAACCCACTTGTCCCGATATTGCCTTTACCCAGTCATTTGAGTTCCACCTTGACTTGTTGTGGTTTCTCATCCCCATGGTTATTTTCAGAAAAACTTTTGAGCGGCATTTCCTGAACCAGATTCCCTGGGCAGTGGAGGTGAATCTGTCACGCCTTGCTTATCAATGGGAAGTCAATATTAACAAGGCAATAGAGGTAATGAAGAACAGGGCGCTGGCGTATGTACAGGAAGAGCTTTCCACCATTGAAACTCTTTTGTCTAACACTCATGGACAGACGGATGCTATACGTCAGGCACTAAAAGAAATTCAGGATTATTTACCAGATAGTTAAAAAAAGAAATTTCAATCCTCAACTTTAAGCATCCGGGTAACTTCTGCCATAACCTCTTTATCCCGTATACTTGCCAATTCTACTGGCGATTCTTGGAATCCTTCAAGAGCATTGAAAAACCTGTCGAGAGGGTCGCCGCTTTTGGTGGGAACAAGAAAAATATGCGTGTGTGGTATCCGCCGGCCACGGGCATACATGTAGACAAAATCAGGTTTATACTCAAACATTATTTTCCGAGATACCTTCCGAGCTACTTTAAAAAGACTTTCGGCCTCCTCCCCGGTCAGCTCGTACCACCAGGGAACATGCCGCTTCGGGATAATAAGGCAGTGGCCTTTGGTAAGGGGCTGGATGTCAAGAATACACAGGGACAGCTCATCTTCATGAATTATATATGCGGGTGCTTTGCCTGCAACAATATCACAAAAAACACAGTCGTTCTGAATTTCCGTCATGGAAAGCCCTCCATTATTGGAAATGTTTTTAGCAAGAGTAACACACCAGAGCCTTTTTGAGCAATAAATTTAGTGACAATTCGAATAAGACCTATAATGATATTTTAAAAAAAATAGGTTCACACTATTGCAGATACAGCTGCCGATTCAAAATGAAGAAGAAACCTTCTATCTATGATGGCTTTATATCTTGAAACATATCACGAGCCCTTTTTGCGGCTTCCGCATTAGCAGCATTGCTTTTCGAGGCGGGTGTTTTTGAGTGGTTTTAATCGGCGCAGTGATTTCAGTCTTTTTTCAGATTTAATAAACCGCAAAATTTGAGTTATCAAGACATCATCATGAACACTGATAAAAAGTTATTTGGCATTCAAAAAAATATCTTTTTTACTGGGCTGGTGAGCTTTTTTATGGACGTAAGCTCCGAAATGATCTACCCCCTGGTGCCGCTATTTCTCTCAAACGTACTTGGCGTCAATAAATTCCTGATTGGGCTGATAGAAGGGGTTGCAGAATCAACTGCAAGCATTCTGAACGTCTTCTCCGGCTGGTGGTCAGATAAGATCGGAAGCCGTAAAAATCTCATGATTGTCGGTTACGCCACCTCTATGCTGAGTAGACCAATTATGGCTACTGCACATACCTGGCAACAGATTTTGATTGCACGGTTTGTAGACAGGGTGGGGAAAGGATTACGCACAGCACCGCGTGATGCCATCATTGCAGAATCATCTGAACCAGCACATCTTGCCCGCTCATTCAGTTATCATCGCTCAATGGATACCATGGGAGCAGTTGTTGGGCCTCTGCTTGCACTACTTTTGCTGCAATTCTTTGCCAATAGTTATAGAACAGTTTTTTGGATCTCCATGGTGCCGGGAGTGATTGCAGTATTCATTGTTATGGTGTTTATTACCGAAAGGGGAAACCACATCTACGCGCAGCAGGAAGAGCCTCCCACGCTGACCCTCAAAGTTTTTAACAGGAAGGCGCAATTCTTTATTCTGATTGCAACCTTATTTGCCCTTGGTAATTCAAGTGACGTGTTTTTGATACTAAAGGCACAGCACGTCGGCATTCCAATGTCAATCATTCCGGGCGTGTATCTTCTATTCAATCTTATTTATTCAATTTCAGCTATTCCCGCGGGTATAATAGCCGATAGATTTGGTAAGAAAAGAATAATACTCATGGGGTTTGTGCTATTTGCTGCTTTGTATTATGGCTTTGCGGTTGCAATAACGACAGTTACCATCTGGTTTTTATTTGGGTTCTACGGATTCTTTATGGGACTTACTGAAGGAATTCAGAAGGCATATCTTGCAACCATCATACCTCCTCAGGTTAGGGCAACTGCATTTGGTATGTATAGCACCGCGATTGGGATTACCAAGTTTCCTGCTAGTCTGATTGGTGGATGGCTTTGGGATAATGTCTCGCCAGCGATGACTTTCTATTTTGGTGCAGCAATTTCTATGGTATCAGCAGCGTTATTCATGGTACTCATTATTATTTCAAGGGATTCAACCAAGTCGGCTAGGGATCAGCAGTTATTTACAACGTGCCGTTTGCACTAACCATGAAGTATCGATACTTCCAGTAATAATTATGGTTTTATTATTTTTAAATTCCTCTTGCAAAGCATTTTTTTATCCTATAATCATAGGATAAAACATACCTCATTAAATAAATAGTGAAGAAGGCAATGATTGTGAAGGGATTCTATATATTCATTTCTTCAACAAAACATTATAATGGAGGTGTGCTATGGTTACGCTTGAAAATTTAAAAAACAATGAACTCTTTCAAGGATTGTCTGACACAGAGCTAAAAGAAGTATTCCCATTCTGTAAAGATAAAACTTTTGATGCTGGTACAACTATCTACAAATACGAAGAAAGAGGAACAGAATTTTTTCTTTTATTGGATGGTGATGTTAATCTTCAGATTCCAACAGAAAAAGAATTCGGAATATCAGTTGTCTTTGTTAGAGTGGGAAGTGCCTTTGGTTTCTCAGCAATGTTTGAACCCCATACCTACACATCAACAGCCAAGTGCTATAAGACGGCAAAAGTAATCGCTATCAACATTGATCCTTTTCTGGATTTTATCTCAAATAAAAACAACCAAATTGGCTTCCTAGTTATGAAGAATTTGGCTCGTATCCTGATGAATCGCCTTGATGCCACTAGACAAAATCTAAGAAACTTAGTTTCACAAGTACCAATTTCTATCCCTTAATAAAAAATTCTTCAAAATAATTTTATTAGTTATGGCTTTACGTCAAGTTGCCTTACGTTTATCGCTCGATTGAGATAAAATGCCTTTTCTGAGGGAATAAAATAAAGTTTATTGTCTAAAAGTACAGTAGGATTATTATAAAGGAATGGAACTCGTAATACAAAGGACTGCTGTAAAGAAGGACATGAGCCTCCTTAACGGCTCTCAGTAGTGAATTGTTTTGTTTTTTTAAAGATACATGACAAAAATTCAGATTTGTTACGTAAAGCTGCTATAAACGATTGCTCCACAAAGGTTCTAATGATAATGATAGTAGACTTTAAGATATAAAAGTAATACGCTTTCTCAAGGTTTATCTTCCCCCACGGAGAGTTTTGATTGACAGGGAGCGTAATTTTTGGTTTAAGAGAACACATGTACCATTTCTCGATAAGGAGGTTACTATGAAGCTACCAGAGTATGTAAGTGTTTCAGAAGTTAAAAGGGTGTGTAGGGAACTTACCATCAGGGACTGGACAAAATTGAAAGAGCCTAAGGTATTACCCCAAGAAGCCCAAGTAATTTTAGATGAGGTTAATACGGAGGGCATGAATATTGACCTGGAAGAGTTTCGCACGGGGCTTGAGGTAGAGCTTGAGCACGGAGTACGATTCAAGGATGCAAACGTGACCAATAATCATCCTGTGCTTACGGGGAAGATTGTAGTGGCTCACCTTAAGGAGTCATTGGATTACTACAAGCTTCTTGAGGTAGCTGAGCTGGAAGGCGATCTGCTCAAAGCAATTGTGGCCAAGGATCTGAAAAAAATTAAAGCTAAGTACAAAAAACTTGCCGAGGCAAAGATTGCCTTGAGCAAGGCAGAAGCCAAACAGGTAGAATAAGGTACGACACAAGGGAATATGCTCTCAGGAGGAATATCATGAAAACACGAAACACTTTACCACTCTACATTTTTCTCATAGTAGTATCGTTCACCGTTACTTCCTGTATTACCGTTGGTCGTAAATTCCCGGTGAACTCTGTTTCCCAGATTCGCATGGGGGAAACTACTAAAGATGATGTGGAGCAGCTCTTCGGCACTCCTTGGCGTACCGGAATCGAAGATGGGAAAGAAACCTGGACCTATGGGCGTTACCGTTACTCCCTCTTTGGTGGAACCAGTACCTGTGATCTGGTGGTCCGCTTTAACAACAAAGATGTGGTGATTTCTTATTCCTTCAATACTACTGACTAAAGGGAACCTTATAGGAACTACGCGGTTCGATGTGGTGGAGGAGAGATGAGTATGCTTGAAGATTTTGAAAGGTCATTGAGTCAGAAAGAGCTCAAAGTATTTCACAGTTTAAACAGCCCCAGTAAAATTCAAGCATTTTTGGATAAGGTTACTTACTGTGATGAAGATGTCTATCGGTCCCCACTTAGTGTGTTGCGACGAGGTAAAGCCTGTTGTCTTGATGGTGCCCTGCTTGCGGCAGCTGCGTTAATGAGACTTGAACACCCTCCTTTAATTGTGGAGATGATTGCGGACGATGATGATGACCACATCATCGCGATCTATAAGCAGAATGGTTTTTTTGGGGCAATTGCAAAATCAAATTTTGTAGGATTGCGCTTTCGTGAAGCAGTGTACCGGAACCTGCGTGAGTTGGTGATGTCGTACTTTGAATTTTACTACAATCTTGGCTATAAGAAAACACTGCGTGCGTATAGTGCTCCCCTCAATCTGAGGGCATTTGATAGGATACGGTGGATGGGTGAAGATACCCATCTGGAAGCTATTGCTGAGCGGCTTGATGAAATCAGGAAGTTCTCTTTGCTTACACCCTACAGGGTGCGAAGCCTTTCTCCTGTTGATAAGAGAACTTATAAGGCGGGCATGCTGGGAGCTGACCTCTCTCAGGTGTACAAGCCGTGCAAAAGAAATTAGTGTCATTACGAGCGGAGCGAAGTAATCTCATGAGATCGTCGTCCGGCATTATCAAGGACTCCTCGCAATGACAACTTTCTTTGGTCGTTTACTATAGTACGGTAAGAGTCACTATAACCGTCCATCACCAGGGAAGTATCATGAGAGCTGAAAATAAGAAATTACGTACACCAATTGATATCCTGGAAGCCGCCCTCGCGAAGGAAAGAGATGCGTACTGCTTTTATGACGACCTTTTAAAAGAGGTGAAGGTTGTCATGGTACAAGAGATATTGGAAAAGCTTCGAGATGAGGAACATAAGCATATCCTCATGATCGAGAGGGAGATTACTAAGACGAAACGTGGCTGATAGGGAAGGTGGTTTACATTATACACACTAGGTTACACTCTATAGTTATTTTTTTCTTACTCACCTTAGTACTATGTGGGACTTCTGTCATGGGGGAAGTTAAGACGGACCTTGCTCTTTTATTGCCCAAGGAGGTAGAGGGCTGGAGGGTTACTGCGAAAGATCAGCGATACAACCGTACTACTCTCTATCAGTATATCGATGGGGGCGCCGAACTCTATCTGTCCTATGGATTTAACGAAGCAATTAACCGGACCTATTCAAAGCCCAATCAACCTGCGATGGTGGTAGATATCTTTGATATGGGTATCTCCCAGAATGCCTTTGGTGTCTTTTCCCATTCACGGGAGGTAGTTGAAGAGAGTTTTGGTCAGGGCTCCCAGTATACAGAGGGACTGCTACTTTTCTGGAAAGATAGGTACTATATATCTTTGCTGGCACATCCTGAAACAGTTGAGTCAAAAAAGGCGGTGTTCACACTTGCGCGGAACATTGATAAGGCCATCAAAGAGAAGGGACCGTTACCTGAGATGCTTTCGCTCCTTCCAAAGAAGTCTTTGGTAGAAGAAAGCATCCGCTATTTTCGGCACCACGCCTGGCTTAATTCCCATTACTTTGTTGCTGACCAGAATATCCTCCATATTAATGAGAACACCGATGCCCTTCTGGCAAAATATGGGAAAAAGGACGAGCAGAGTATCCTGCTCCTGGTGAACTATAAAAGTGACGGTGATGCACAACGTGCGTACGATGACTTTGTAAAACAGTATCTTCCGGAGCTTTCTAAGAAGCCCGCGGTCAAGATTGAAGATGGGAGGTGGACTTCCTGTCAATTACAGGGAAATCTTCTCATAGTGGTATTTAATGCTCCAGGAGAGGATAATGCACGTAACCTCATTGAGGAGGTTAAAGAGCTGAAAAAGAGAGAAGGAGGGAAAGCCACGAGATGAAAACCAGGGTGCGAACACGAAGGGAGTTCTTAAAAGACACTGCCACCGCGACCATTGCCGGTGCGCTCTATTTTAGTCTTCCAGAGCACCTCTTTGCGCAGGAAGAAAAGAAGGCAAGGGTGGTGCTGGTGAGGAATAAAAATGTCCTCGACACCCACCACAAACTAAGGATAGAGATTGTGCAGAAGATGCTCGATGAGGCGGTTACCGTTCTGGTAGGAGAAAGTGATCCAGTTCAGGCGTGGAAGAAGATAGTGACGCCTACGGACATCGTAGGCATTAAATCCAATATCTGGGATGCGCTGTGCACTCCGCCGGAACTTGAACGGGTTATTGAGGGAAGGCTCATTAATGCAGGTGTTCCGCAAAAGAATATAGGGATTAATGACCGTGGTGTGCTGAGTGACCCGCTTTTCCTCAAGTCAACAGCGCTCATTAACGTGAGACCCCTCAGGACGCACCACTGGTCAGGGGTAGGGAGTCTGATTAAAAACTACATTGTATTTCTGGAAGACCCTTCCACTATGCACCCCGACACCTGTGCCGATCTCGCGTCAATCTGGAAGCTTCCTTTGGTAAAAGGAAAGACCCGCCTCAACATACTGGTGATTTTTACGCCCCTCTTTCACGGTATCGGTCCCCACCACTTCAGTCCCAAGCATACCTGGGCATACAAAGGTATGTTGGTGGGGTTTGACCCGGTTGCCATTGACTCTACTGGGGTTCGCATTTTGATGGCTAAGCGAAAGGAGTTTTTCGGTGAGGAGCGCCCACTTTCTCCTCCACCCAAACACATTTTTCTCGCAGATACCCGCCACCACCTCGGCACCGCCGACCCTGCAAAAATAGAGCTGATTAAAATGGGGTGGGAAGAAGGTATATTGATATAAAGATGGGAGCTCGCCTGGTAATTGATTATACACAACGACATTAATTGCGACAAAGAGCGTCATTCCTGCGAAAGCAGGAATCCAGGAAAACATTGGATTCCGGGTCAAAGTCCGGAATGAAAAGTGTAGAGGATTTATGTCGCCATGTATAGTGAGAGCTAGGGGGGAATTAAATTCTTATTTTAAAAAACTCAACGGCATTCTGGTAAAAGACCTTCTGCTGATCATCTTCATTAGGGAAAAGGGTGCGGATGAAGTCGATGTAATCCTTCATGGGGGTAAGAGGCCAGTCAGACCCGTAGAGTAGACGCGAGGGATTACCAATCCATTCTACTGCTTCTTTAATCCGCGGGAGCTGGTACTTGTATACATAATTATAGCCCTCAGTTCCCGATACGAATCCGGAGAGATCAGCGAACACATTTTCATTTTTGCTTACCACCTCTGCTGCATCCATCAGCCAGGGATTACCAAAGTGGGCGATGAGAAAATGTACCTTCCTGTATTCTACCGCGATTTCATCAATTCCTAGGGGGTGGGCACAGGTCAGTTTACCATCAGAAGATTCGGTATCCCCTGTGTGGAAGATGATGGGAATAGTGAACTCTTCAGCTAAGCGGTAGTATGTTCTATACACCGGGGCATCGGGGAAGAAGGGAAAATAGCCAAGGTAGATTTTGAGACCCCTGATCCTCCCCGAAACGATGCTGTTATGTGTTTTTTTCAGATATTCACCGCCTGCGAGGAAGGGATTAATCCCGCCAACATAGGTGATCCCAGGTAGTTTTAGCTGTTCAGGTGTTTCATAAGGGGTGGGTGCGCTGATATCCATCCCTAGGTCACTACTACGCAGCCCCATAGAAACGCAGTGCACTACCCCGCATGATTCCATTTCCTTCTGTAACCCCGCTACACTGAAATCAACACCGCAGTAGTAGCCAATGCGTTTAAGCCATTGACTGTCAAAGTCAGCATGCAGGTGAGCATCGATGATTTTCATAGTCTTATAAATCTGAAGCACAAACAACTTAGATCTGAGATATGCGATGTGGGATTGAAATTAACTCTTTTAGTTTTATCCCATATCTCAGATCTCACATCATACATCCACATCATTAAGTGTTTTTCTAGTTTCGGATTTCGATATTCGAATTTCTGGTTTTACAGTTGTTTTAAGATATCATAGAAGCCGTCAGGTATCCCGACGTGATCACACCGTGAATACCTACCCCGGGAAATGTCCAGTGACCGGTGAGCCAGAGTCCTTCAATAGGTGTTTTATTAAAGGGCCGTCCTGCATCCGTCTCTGGGGTATACGCCCAGCCTCCCAGTGCACCTTCACAGTTGCTGGTGTAACGCAGCAAAGTGTCAGGGGTAGCTGCCTCTTTTACTACTATTTGTTTTCTCAACCCCGGTATCACCTTTTCTGCCATAGTAATAAGCCGTTCTGTGTACTCCTCTTTTTTCTCTTTCCAATTGATAATACCTTCAGGGCGGTAGGGGAGGTGGGTACAGAGATTAATGACGTGGTGACCCTGAGGAGCAAGAGATGGTACTACGAGAGTGGGAATAACAAGACAGTATGGTACTCTCTCGATGGTTCCTTGGAGGATTCTCTCATACTGGCTGTGTGAGTCATAGTCAGGATAGATAAGATTGGTAGCAGCAAGACCGCCAGGAATAGCACCTCCGTTTTTTACCCCTAAAAAGACGCAAAATGCAGAGAGAGAGGGTTTTAATTTTTTGACCTGGGAACTGAAATCGGCAGGAAGATATTCTTCTCCTACCATCTGAAAGAAGGTAGTGGTGGCATCTACATTAGAAACGACTGCGTTACCGTCTATCGTCTCACCGCTCTCCAGCACCACTCCACACGCCATACTGTCCTTGATGACAATCTTTTTTACGGAGGAGTTGAGGGAAATTTCTCCTCCCCTTTCACGAATAGTTCCCTCAAGGAGTTTTACCAGATGGTTGATGCCATCACGGGGGAGGTAGTTTCCCTCGCTCAAGAGTGAAGCATTGAGGGCTGAGAGTAGGAGTGCAGATACATGGTGAGGCGGTGTTCCTAAATAACCCCAGAATCCTGCAATGGCTGCCTGTAGTTTTTTATCAGACACGCACTTATCAAGGATGTATTGAAATACCTTTCCCTGGTAGCGCTCAAGGATAGGGGATTTTTCAGGGAACTTCTCGAGTGCCCGGTAGATTTCATTCATTATCTTAAATGCATCTTCGATACCGGCTGCTTGCTGAGGGAAGCCCTGGGTGAGGAGTGCTTGGTAAGATGCTAAATCCGCAGGGACGGTATAGGTTTTGTCAGGGAAGATTAAACAGGTTGCAGGGTCAAGTTTTATAAAATGAGGTATTTCTTTAAGCTTAAGTGAGGATAGTACCTTGGTTACTGCCCCAGTGGGAGATGCCTCTGCCACAGAGTGAAGACAGGGCTCGAAGAGAAACCCTTTTCTGCTAAAGTATCCCTGGTAGCCACCCACCATATGGATTTTTTCAAGAAGTCGTACCCTCTTTCCTTTGTTAATTAAGGCAAGGGCACAGGTAAGCCCCGCTAATCCTCCGCCAATTATGATTATATCATAAACTTGTCCATTTCGTTTCATACATCAAATCCTTTTCATAGATGAGATAGTTGAGAAGAAGTTTTAAATGCGCGTGATAGAATCAAAATAATTGTATAAAATGCATGAGGGTGCAACCGAGTGAGAATATCATAACGATTTGGGATTCATCTGACAAGCATAAAAATTACAAACCCCTGGTGCAATACCGGAAGCTATTTTTTTTCTTGATAATAAGAAAAATACATGATTTAAGCTATTGCTGAATCTTTCCCGTAAAGGCATCCTATAAATTGAGAAATGAAGTGGATCTTTTTGTGAAAGGAATCAATAATGCTAAAGAGATATGATGTTGTTGTAGTTGGAGCGGGCCCCGCAGGTTTAATGGCAGCTAAGACTGCGAGCGAAAACGGTCTTAACGTTGCTTTGCTGGAAAGGAAACGTGCCCTCACCAGGATACGTCGGGTTGATCACGGTGCTATTAGCTTGAATGAATATATGTTCGGTCAGATGGCTACTTATAATGCAAAAGCCGAACTTCTCTGCTTCCCTGTTGCAGGCTTCTCTATTCCCTATAGTGGTCCCTACTGTAATCTGTACGGATTTCAGATTCACTCCCCAGGTGGAAAACGAATTTCTTTTGGAAATTGGGAGAAGGCAAAAAGAGAGGAAGATAAGGTAAGGCTTGGTATTTCTTTCAGTAAAGAGACCCTCCTTAAAGGATTGTTAGAGCAGTGCAAGGGCTACGGAGTGGAGGTATTCCCTGATACCAATGTTACTGGCATTGAGAAGGCAGAGGAAGGTGTGCAGGTTTCCGGCGGTGGCGAAACTTTTAAGGCAACGTTTGTTATTGCTGCGGACGGCGTTAACTCTCGCATAGCTAGACTGCTGGAATTTAATAAGGAGAGAAAATTTTTTGGCACTCAGCGTAATATTACCTGGACCATGGCGGGTGAAGTACCTATTGAAGAGGGGAGTCTCAATTTTATTGTAGCTGAAAATGGGGTTTTTTCTGTTTCGTCATCATACAAAAAGGGTGTCTTTCATGTTGGTGCTGGTAGTTACAACACCAAAGCGGACCTCAATGCCAGGCTGGAAAAATTTACCAGAGAAGACAAGATCTATACATCATGGTTCACTGGTGCAAAAAAAGTTGATGTGGCTAACTGTGTGGTGACTACACTTGCTCCCATCAAAGAACCGTTCAAGGATAATACCCTGTTAATAGGGGATGCTGCCTGGGTGATGCAGTTTAGTAATATGGCTGCCTTGTGTTCTGGTTGGAAGGCAGGCAATGTGGTTACGCTAGCGATAGTTGATAAAAAATTTAATAGAGAGGGTATTTCAAGCTATCTGGAATGGTGGGAAAAATATTTTTATGGTCCCTATGGCAGCTATGAATTTGGCGTGGGATCTGACAAATTTGTAGATATTCTGACCAGTGAGGAATTTGACTACCTCGTTGAACTGATAAAAGACCCTATGCCCGCGACACTCAATGTCTATACACTTTTTAGCCAGATTGGGAGGACCTATGCTGAGCTTTTTGCAAAGATTTATGAGGAAAGGCCAGAGATAATGGAAAGACTGATCGAGATGCGGTCAAATATGGATGAGCTTATGGAGGCTCAAAAAAAGCTTGGGTTTCCTAACCGGTGATCAGACACTACTTAAGAAATTGAAGCAAGATAGTGCATACTAAAGGAGGTATGTTGTGGCTGGACAGGAAAGAGAACAGGGAACCATTGAAAAAATCTTATGTGCAACACCATTTAAAGTTTTTGACAGTCATGGACATCCTGGCTTTGAGAAAAAAGGTATTGCTGAAAGACCGGGATGCCTTGATTTCTGGTGTGGTAATACCGTGGTTGCTAGAAGCTTGATGGGTGCACGGGCCTTTCTAGGTGATCCCCACCCCACTAAAATCATTACCAGGCCTGAAGAGTGTCCAGAGATGAGGCCTGAAACATTTGTACAATGTATGGATGCACACAATGTAGAAGCCATGTGCCTGCAAGCAGTTCATGGCATTACTGATCCCTATCCCGGTCATAAAGAGGGATGGAAGTTTCATGTGCCAAACGAGTATGTAAAGAAGGAGTTTGTTGATGCCTTCCCAGGCCGCTTTACGGCGGTTGGCGGGGTACATGCGAGATACGGCAAGCAGGCAGCAGTGGAAATGGTGATCTCTGCCTATGAGTGCGAATTCCCCGGTATTAAAATACACCCTCCCACGGGTGGCTATCCTAATAATCCAGATCTCTATCCAGCCTATGAAAAGTGTCAAGAGCTGGAAATGCATATTGAAATACATACCGGCGTGGAAGAACTTCCCGGTACGAGAGCCAAGTATCAAGATCCTGTGTATATTGATGATGTAGCCATGGACTTTCCCAATGTGAAAATCCTTCAGCTTCATTGTGGAGTATTTAACAAGCCCATGCTGGGACTTTGGAATGTAATGAAACATGATAATGTCTACACTGACATTACCATTCCCCATCCTACACTTATGCACTTTAGATACTATTGGGACCTAGAGCATCTGCGTTTTCTAGAGTTCTTCATGCCTGATAAGGTCTTTTATGGCACAGACTTTCCCCTGACCATGCCGGTGTACGGGGCAATGATAGATAATATAATGAATATGCCGCTCACCACAGAATTCAAGCATAAGTTGATGGGAGATAACTTCAGAAGGTTTCTCAATTGGAAAAGCAAAACCTAGTCTACCTATTAATCAAAGGTGATGGGTATACCTTTATTCTTCGATTCTAAAGTAGGGTTACGATGTTCATTGCTTTTCCAATTCCAAATCACACGCACCAAATTACAAATAAGCACTAAATCCAAATAACCAAAACTTCGTACGCTTCAAATTATCTTGTTTAGAATTTTAATCATTTGAAATTGTTTAGTGTTTGGTGCTTAGAATTTGGATAGTACCATATCGCGTGGTCAACACATCTTCTAAAGAGTACCATTTCAAAATAGATTAGATCATCCTCTTAATGGAGGGAAAATGGCCTTTTCAGATATTGCCTATAGCGCACTTAAGGACGTGGTAGGAAGGGAGAATGTAACAGATGACCCAGTGATGTGTCAAGCCTACTCCAGGGTTCAGTGGACGCCTGATGGTGTCCTTCAGCGTAACCAAATTGGACTGGCTATGCGTCCGAGGTGTGTGGTCATGCCAGGGTCAACCGAAGAGGTACAAGCCATTTACAAAATAGCCAACCGATACCTCTTTCCGGTAATCCCCAGAGGTTCAGGAATGATTAACTGTGCCTTTCCCAATAGAGAAGGCACCGTGGTACTAGATCCCAAAAGAATGGATCGCATTATCACCTTGGATGCGAAGAACATGTATGCGGTGATTGAACCGTATGTGAACTTTGCTACCCTTCAGGCGGAGGCCATGAAGCTAGGGCTCTACTGCCCTTCTCCTCCTGCAGGGAGCCAGATTTCAGTGCTTGCCAATATCTCCTGGCACGGAGGTTATGGCAACTCTTGGATTTCAGGGCTGGGAGCTCAAATGTTACTGGCGTTCGAGCTGGTGCTTCCTAATGGTGAGATACTCAGAAGCGGATCCATTTCACAGGCAGGTGCTGACTGGATCTGGAATGATGGTCCAGGCCCTGATTTAAGAGGTTTCCTGCGTGGCGCACAGTTTGGCCATGCGGGTGGTATGGGAATGGTCACCAAAGTATCTACCCGACTATTTCCCTGGCCCGGTCCCCAGGAGTTTCCCACCAAGGGAGATGCCCTGGAGAAAGTGTCAGAGTTCTCAGCTGACAAATTCCGTTGGTATATGATCAGCTTTCCCCACCATTACCCGGAAGAAGAAGAATACGGGTTGAGAAAGGCATGTGACTTCCAGTATGAATTGGCCAAAGCGGAGATAGCGGTTGTGGTCCAGCATCTTGCTAAACAGTTTCTGCTTTCCTGGTCTTCGCGGACCAAGCAGGAATTTCATGAGGGGATGGCAAGAAACGTTTTCCCTCATGGATATAATGTGGTAGGACTGTGTGCCACCACTTCCCTTGAACAACTCGAGTACGAGGAAAAGGTACTGCGACAGATCGTTAAAAAAATGGGAGGGGTATTCCTCGCAGAAAAAGATGAACCCTATCGATTATGGATGCGTATCGCGAATGAGTGGATACGCTTTGGTCATGCCATGCGCTTGAGTCGTCCCTCCGATTCTTTTCATCAGGGTACGGCCTGCCTTGATTCCATAGACGTTGTTGCTGATGAAATCTTGAGGGCGAATAGGAAACAAAGGGCTGTATATGAAAAAGAAGGAATAGGAAAAGGGATCCTCCAGCCTATTAGCCAGCACGGAGGATGGATCAACCCCCTGGAGAGGGGCTATGGGGCGGTAATGACTACCGACCTCTGGCCTGAACAGACTCCTAAGCAAGCTGCTGAGTGCATCAAGCTTTTATTTGGATCACTTCAAGGAATGCTCCAGGTCAAGAGTGCAGGGGCAAGTGTGGCACTCCTTGGTCCTGCCTATGACTTGCTGGGGCCTCTCTTCTTTAACGTGCACCTTATCGTAAAGGAAATTAAGAAGACCTTTGATCCCAACAATATCTCAAATCCTCCTTTTGCCACCAGGCCGGATGTAGTTCCACCGGAAGAGCTGGCAGAGATGACCAGGGTGCTATAAAAAGTTTTTAAGAGAGAAAGGATATGGTGCAATGGAGAAAAAAGTCTACTTCTACAGTGGCGGACTGAAACTGGCTGGGGTTATTGAGCTACCCGATGAAAAAAAAGGAAATGGCACCACGCCAGGTATAATACTCTGTCATGCTGGTACGGGTACTAAGGAAGTGCTACTTCCTGAAGTATCACAGTGGTTGGTAAGAAAAGGATATGTGGTATTGCGCTTTGACTATCGTGGTTTTGGTGAGAGTGAAGGCCCTCGGTGTCGGCTGATTCCTTTTGAGCAGGTGGAAGATATCCGTAATGCCATTACCTTCATACAGCAGCAAGATGAGGTAGACAGAGACCGGATTGGCTTATGGGGTGCTTCTTCCGGAGGAGCAAACGCCAGCTACACAGCAGGTATTGACACTCGCGTGAAATGTATGGTGAGCGTTTCGGGTATGGGTGATATAGGGCGGTGGCTTAAGACAATTCGCCGTTATTGGGAATGGAAGGAATTCTTGCAGAGGTTGGAAGAAGATAGGGTGAATCGGGTACGGACAGGGGAGTCCCGGCGAGTGATTACCGCTGAGATCGCCTTGCTTTCTCCTTCATCCGGAATAGACACACTGCCGGTTACTAAAAACCCCGCTGCCCAAAAAAATGAGCTGACCCTGGAGAGCACTGAGGCGATGATTCAATTCCGACCAGAAATGGTAGTGGATAGAATAGCACCTCGGGCCGCCATGTGGATTTACACTGAGGAAGATACCGTGGTTCCTATTGAGGAGTCTCTAAGCATGTACCAGAAGGCGCATGAACCCAAGAAGTTGGTCGCGATCAAGGGATTCAAACATTATGAACTCTATCATGGTCCAGGTTTTGAACGGGTGATGCATCACACTACTGAGTGGTGTACTACTCATCTTGGAATTAAGTAAGAGAATTCAGTACACAGCTATAAGTGAGCGAGTCATACTCTTTCACACCTCTATAATGAATCTGAACGGGTCGTTGAATTGATATGAAAACATATGATGTAGTGATAGTCGGTGCTGGACCGGCTGGACTTACTGCTGCTAAAATAGCTGCGGAAAACGGTCTTTCTGTTGCCCTTGTGGAAAGAAAAGAGACCATCCACGAGATTCTTAGGCTATGCGCTATGATGCTGGTGACACTTTCGGGAAAGTATATGGGTGAGCGGATAATCCATAACCAAGAAGAGGGGCTGCTCTGCTTTCCCCACCATGGGTTCAACTTGAAATACAATGGTCCCACCAAGGATTTCTTCTCCTGGGAGATATACTCTCCAGGGGGAGAAAAGATTAGCTTCGGTGATTATTCAGCCAATGTTCAAAAAGGTAAGGCAGGCAGGGCAAGTGCGGTATATGATAAGAGCTGGTTTTTAAGAGGCCTACTGGAGGAATGCCGGAAACTTGGGGTACATATTTTCACCGGAGCAAATGTTATTGAGGTCAAAAAAGTAGGCGACACAGTCTGTGTATACACGGCGAAAGGGAAAAGCTTCAAGGGTGCCTTTGCTATTGCGGCAGATGGACGGGCATCGAGAACTGTCCGGGTGCTTGGGCTTAATCAAAACCGAGGTTTCTATGGTACCGTAACCTCCTGGGCTTACGAAATGACCAATCTTGACCTGCCGCATCCTTACGCACTGTACCAGCTCCTTATCCGCAGTGGAGACCCGCCTATGCTTGCCTTTATAGTTCCAAGGGCGTGGAACTACCAGGGTGATGAGGTGTGGCTGGTAATGGTAGGCAGTGTCGACCCTGCAAATGATCACGAGACGCTTTTCAATTATTTTACTAGAGAGAGTAGATTCTCAAGCTGGTTTAAGCATGCTAAAAGGATAAAGCGTTGCGCGGTAGTAGGTAATATCTATGCCCCTATTTTTCATCCTTTTAAGGATAACATACTTTTTGCAGGTGATGCAGGATGGTGCCAGGAAGCAGAGATGACCGGAGCGGTGATGTGTGGATGGAAGGCTGCTACTACCATCACCTTTGCCCTTAAAGAAGGAATGCATAATGAGGAGGGTATACAACCATACCTCAGGTGGTGGAGAACACACCATCTGGAAAAGATGGATTACCAGGTGTTTTTAAAAAACTTCTTGATGCCGATTCTCTGTTCAGATGATGAAATAAATTACATTTTTAGCAAAATACACGACACGCTTCCTACTGTCCTTGATCCCTATGAGGTACCCATCCATATGGGCAAGGCAATGGCAAAGATCATTCCTACCATAAAGTCAGAAAGACCTGATTTGATCACAAAACTTGAGACGTTCAGTTCATTCCCGATTTTATCAGTGCTCAAAAATACTATACGAGCGGGATTTAACGGTAACTTTACCATCTGAGTCTGAACAGGAAGCAGTAAAAACGTAACCCTCTAAGGTTTTAATCTCTAAGGTGGTTCTCAAGCACCGCAGGATGAAAAGCAATAGCCATGAATAGAGAAGAATTCTTGGAAAAGACACTATGCTGTATCAGATGCGGAGCATGCCGAGGAGTTACCCAGGATGAGGTTCCTCAAATAGCATTTTCTACGCAGTGCCCGTGCGGGATGACGTTTTATGGCGCTTATGAACCAGCAGGGCTCATTTACCTGGCACGCGGCATTGCACAGGGTAATCTGAGATGGAATAAAGACCTCGTAAAAGTGCTCTATAGTTGTACCTTGTGCGGCTATTGTGAGGACTTGTGCCAGCGAGGTATCCGTTACACACCCGCCATAACAATTATAGAAGAACTGAGAAGAATAGTACCGGATACCCTGAAACCTAAGAGTCTTAGAAAAACGGTTGATGCCATTACAGCTCCAAGAAATCATAAGCTTACTGTGCTGAAGCAATTCGGTATTTATGATGTTAATGAAGAGGATAAAAGCAATGTGCTCTTTTTTCCTGACAGCTCGCTCGTATCGCACATGTCAAAACTGAAAGAGATTGGTTACATTCTTAAGAGAACTGATCGGAAGATCGGGTGTTTCATAAGTGAGCCTCTGCCTTTGGTAGGTGCGTCTCTAATTAACGGCGGGTTCCAGGAGGAGCTTAAGAGTTCCGTCGCCAAGATTGATGCAATGCTTTCCAAGTATGGTATCAAAAAGGCGATAGTGTACAACCCTGAAAGCCTTTCAGTACTCAAACGGTTTAGCCAAAGTGAGATTGAGTTTATATCGATAACCCGGGTGTATGCTGACCTGCTTAAAAGGAAAAAGGTTGGGAAGGTAAAACTTCCTCCAGTTACCTATCAGGATCCCTGTCATCTGGGACGCTACGCAAAAGAGTTTGTCTCCCCGCGGGAGGTGATAGAAACGCTCGGACTGGATTTGAGAGAGATGTGGCGGACAGGTGAAAATGGACTTTGCTGCGGGGCTGGAGGGGGTGTTCTGGTAACTAACCCTCACCTTGCCAGAACTTATGCAGTAAATCGCTGGCATGAAGCTGAGGCAACGGGGGCACAGGTGATGATTACTGCCTGTCCTTACTGCTATGCGAACCTCACGCGAGCTAAGCCGCGAAGCTTCAAAGTAATAGATATTACCACACTGGTAGCACAGGCATACGGCTATGAAGAAAAAGGATAAGTGCACCGTGGAAATAAATGAGTTAGTAGCAAAGCTTCAAAGAATTGTGGGACAAGACTGGGTTCGTAGGGATGATCTGACTAGGTATTACTACGGTAGCGATGTAGCTACCTATTTCAGCCAGGGCGAAATCTATCCTGAGCATCATCCACTGCTTGTGGTGTATCCTGCTTCTCCAGAGGATGTCCAGGGGGTCGTACGCCTCGCACAAAAATATGATATTCCCCTCTATGCAATTGGGGGAGGAACGGTGCTGCTTATTGGCTCAATGCCTGCAGTACCAGATGTCAGTATAACCCTCGATTTTCACCGCATGCAGAAGGTGGAGGTTGACCAGGACCGGATGGTCATACGGGTACAACCTGGTGTAACAGGGCTTCAAGTATGCCAGCTGATCAGGTATATGGATTTTGGCTACCGTCCCTATTTTGGCGGGAGTCCTGGGACATCACACTTTGTACCCTACCAGATCTTTGTCGGTCAGAACAAGCTGGCAGGACATCAGGACGGTATGGGCATCCACTGCGCAACTGGCATGGAAATGGTTTTGCCAAGCGGTGAAATTATGAGAACAGGCTCTATGGCACAACCCGGTGCCCCAGCCTGGCCTCATGGTCCAGGCCCTGCACTAACCTATCTACCTTTTATTGCCAATGCGGGCTATGGCGTAGTTACCGCAATGGAGTTCCGTTTTTTTTCCACCCCCCTGGAAACCGCCTCCCTCTGGGTGATGTTTGACACAGTGGGGGCTGCCGTGAAGGGGATATACGAAGTGGTGAAGCAGGAATATGGTTGTGGTATTTGCCTGATGGGACATGGATGCTATGTCCACTGTCTCTATTCATCCCGGCACTGGCAGGAAGGTGTCCACTTTATAAAGGCTACCAGAACCGATAGTAACCTTGTGGGTATGGCGTTCCGGGGTTCAAAGGGCAAGGTGAACTATGAGCGAAATGCATGCATAAAAATACTGAAAAGACATGGAGGTGTCCCCCTGCCACCGTGGATGGTATCCATTCTTGATGGCCACGAAACCAATGCGTCCGGCTGGCAGCAGAATAATAACATGAGGTCATTGGGGACGTTTAACGGAAAACATGATACAGGTGGGCTTTTTATCACCAGTGGTGTCTTTGATACCCTCGAAACACTTGAGGAACATATGGAGCAGGGGCTCAAGGATTACCAGGAGGTGTGTGCGGGATACCCAGAGTATCTCAACACACCCTCTTCTCCGTCCTTTCGCCTCTATGTGAACTGTGTGCAAGCCTATCTGACTATGGGTGGGCATTCCAATGCAGCGGGTGAATTTATTTTTATGGTTGACTATGCAAATAGAAAGCAATTGCCACTGGTGAGAGAACTAAGCGAGAGATTTGCCGCAGCTATGCAGAAGTATGGTTCAGCCCCGCTCAGTTTAGGTCGGGATAGGAGGACCTGGACAGAATGTACTGCACACTTCGAAATGGCAAAGCTCATTAAAAACACCATCGATCCAAAAGGGTTAATGGCGCCAGGGGTTGCGTTTCCTATTACTATACCTACAGAGGAGTAATCTAGATGTCCGATGCGGTCGCGAGGGGTGAGAGATGATTAAAAAAGCATTAGAAGATATTGTGGGCATTGACCACATCTTTGATGAACCAGCACTATTAGAACATTATGCCAATGATCGAAGCCTTTTTGAACCACGAAGGCCTTCCTATGTGGTTAAACCTAAAAACAAAGAAGCACTACAAGCAATCATTAAACTGGCACATAAAACTTTAATGCCCATTACTCCAGTCAGTTCTGGGATTCACTTTAACGGCTCAACCATACCTCAACAGGGAGGGATTATTGTAGATTTAAGCCGGATGAATAGAATACTACATGTCGACAGGCGCAACAGGGCTATACGAATCGAACCAGGTGTAACCTGGGGTCAAATGAAAAAGGAGCTTTTTCCTCACCAGCTCGCACCCTTAACCCCCCTTGTGCCGCATTCCTCAAAGTCAGCACTGACCAGTGTGGTAGAACGGGAACCTGCGCTCATTCCTAAAACCGAGTATGGAGAGCCTCTCCTCACGATGGAGGTGATTTTGCCTAATGGCGAACTATTCAGAACCGGATCGGCATGTACAGGCACACCTGATCAAACACGCACCGATCTGGTAGGTCCCTCTGGTCCTGGCTTGGATTGGTTTAGACTCTTTCAGGGGGCTCAGGGAACCTTCTGTGTTGTCACCTGGATCAATATGAAGGCACCTCTTCTATCTCAAAAGGAGAAGGTATTTTTCATCTCGTTTCAAAAAATCGAAAAGGCGCTAGGACCCCTCTACGCCATACAAAGACGGATGCTGGGTGCAGAGTGCTTTATGTTGAATCGATTTAACCTGGCCTGTATCCTCGCTAAAAAATGGCCTGATGACTTTAAGGACTTTAAAAAAGTCCTTTCCCCCTTTACTCTTGTTCTCTGCCTCTCCGGTGGGAGAATACTTCCAAAAGAAAAAATTGAGTATCAAGAAGAAGATTTGAAGGAAATCGCACACCAATTCAAAATAAGATTGGACAACAACCTCCCCGTGGCCGGGGGAAAGAAGGGGATTGCTATACTTGACCTGTTGAGAAGTCCTTGGGAGAACGAGCCCTACTGGAAAGAACGGTTTAAGGAAAGGTGTTGTGATCTCTTCTTCTATACCACCTTAGACCGCATTCCCCACTTTATCCACCTAGTACAACGTTTCATTAAAGTAATTACATATTAACTCGTGATTGCATCAAATTTTTTCCAGCGATGAACAACCGGCTCCGCATTGATTTCTGCGATT
>Ga0315285_10000135_pt1 | contig 71376 bp, 56 predicted proteins | sample YL17G09_36_MG_FD_203698 | JGI IMG/M metagenome (GOLD analysis project Ga0315285, IMG submission 203698) | Sediment microbial communities from Yellowstone Lake, YNP, Wyoming, USA - YL17G09_36 | ecosystem: Environmental > Aquatic > Freshwater > Lake > Sediment | place: USA: Wyoming | collected... | reverse complement strand
GCCGACAAGACCGCCATCATCTGGGAGCTGGCCACCGCCAGTGAGCTGCGGGCCCTGCGGGGTCACACGGCCGGCGTGACTGGCGTCGGCTTCTCCCCGGACGGCACACGAATCGTTACCGGCAGCGAGGATAGCACGGCAGTCCTATGGGACGCGGCCACGGCGCAGCAGATTCGCACGCTCCAGCCCTGCCAGTCGCCAATCACCGCGGTCGGCTTCTCCGCGGACGGCGCGCTCGTGCAGGTCGCGGTGGCGGCCCAGAACGACATCCAGTTGGACACCGATCCGCCCAGGGGAAATGACCTGAATCTGGCGCTGCCCACGGCCTTCCAGCTCGACCAGGTGCCGACGGGGGCGGTGGGGCGCGAGTATTTCTTCTGGATCGAGCTGCGAACGGACCGCACGACGCCTTCGCGCACGTATTCCGGGGCCCGGGTCAACGTGATCCCCGCGTTTACGTCGCAAGTGGAACAGGCCACCCCCATCGTTCCTCTGCGCGACGACACGGCCAGCGTCGTCATGCCGGCCACGCATCACCGGCAGATCTTCGATCTCGGCCAACTGGACGTCGGCGACCGGATTTTCCTGAGCCTGCTCAGTCTGCCGGGCTACGGCATCACCTTCAGCGAGACCGGGTTGAACCCCCTGGATGCCACGGCCTCCAGCGGCCTGCTGGAGCGCTCCGGCTTCAGCGTGCTCATCCTGGACGCGGAGCAGAAGATGTTCGCCTGGTACGACGCCGGGCGCGTGCTCTTTACCCCAGACTCGAAGCTGATCATCGGGCACGGGAGCAGCGGCTATTTTCTTGTGCTCGACTCCACGACGGGTCAGCTCGTCCCCAGCGTGAACGTGCAAATTCAGCGCCAGTTTTCGGACAATAGTGAGCCGCGGCAGCAATATGTCCACCTGAACTTCAATGGCGGCCTGGGCATCGCGGTGGCCGGCTCGTCGCAGTTCGACGTCATCGCGTTCGCGCTGGCCGGTCATAACCCGACGTCGATCAATACGATTCGGACGGCCATCGTGGCGCGCGTCACCGACCTTCTGCGGAACTACAACATCGTCGTCAGTGAGGATCCGCCCGCAAGCTCGGCCCAACCTTACCTCACGATCTACTTCGACGTGGAGGACAAGCTGTTCCAGACCAACATCCCGGATCCGACCGACCCCGCCGGGGCACGGCCGATCGCCCTGAGCGATCTGCGTTTGTGGGGGCTGCCGGACTATATCGACCCGCGCAACGAGACGCTCAGCGGGCGCGCCGTGGTAGCCGCCAAAGCCATTGTCGATGACCCGGCCCACGCGGCCTTGGCCGATGGGCAGTTGGGCTTGGCGATCGGCAACTCCGCGGTACACCAGATCGGGCTGCTGTGCGGGCTGCGCGAAACCGCACAGCCGGTGGGCCTGATCGACGACATTATGACCAACGACTCCACTGAAGTGGCCAATGCCGGCCTGGTGTTCACCAACGCCGATTTGGCCCCCCTCGACGCGCTGGACCCCATCGGCGTCCAAGACGCCCCCCAGCTCTTGACCGAGCTCTTTGGGACCCAATAACCTGCCGCCGGCCAGCGAGCATCGCGGCACCCAGGCCCGCCACCGCGGTGCGAGAATCTGGCGGCGAGACGATTGATCGGGCGCGCCGCGGCGGTACAATAGCTTCTGTGTTGTGCGGAACGACGTAGCGTCTTGGTGAGTCAGCTCAGCAATGCGGTAGGGTTTTCGGGTTCTGCCGGGACCCTGCCGGGCGGGACAGGGCCATGAGCAAAGTGACAATCGAGGACATCAGCCGGTACACGGGCCTCTCGCGCGGGACGGTGTCGCGCGCGCTGAACGACCGGCCGGACATCAGCCAACAGACGAAAGAGCGGGTGCTGGAGGCGTGCCGGCAACTCGAATACGTGCCCAGTCACGCCGCCCGCTCCCTCGCCACCGGCCGCCGCTACGCGGTCGCCGTGCTGGTCGACGACCTGCGCTGCGGGTATGCGAGCGGCTTCTTGCGCGGCGTGGTGGTCCGGGCACGCGGCGAGCGCTACGCCGTCCACGTTTCCGAGCTGGGACGTGAGCCCGAGCACGCCTTGGCGCATTTGCAGACCCTCGTCAACGAACGCGTCGATGCGCTGCTGCTGGGTACGCCGTTACGCGCCGAGTTTCAGCGCCGGCTGGCGGAGATCATCCGTGGGCGGCCGATGGTGTCGTCGGCCGCGGTGAGCGGGGTGGCGTGCGATATTCTGGCCCCGGACTTTGTGGAATCCGGTCGCCTGGTGGCGCGCCATCTCCTCGACGGGGGGTCCGCGGGGTTGCTCTACGTGCACGAGACCGGATCAGACTGCGCCGCCCAGCGGCTGGCCGGCTTCCGCGAGGTGTGCACGGCCGCGGGGCTGAACGCCCAACAAATCACCGTCGAAGTGCCGCCCCACGAGGACGGCGACCGGGACCGGCTGCCGGTTGTTCGTGCCCGCCTTGGCAACGCGCGGGCCATTGCGGCCAGCGACGACTTTCTGGCGCTGGAAGTGATGCTACTTTGTGCCCAGGCCGGCCGCACACCGGGGCAGGATGTGACAATTATCGGGCAGGGTAACGAGCTGGTCAGCGGGCGGGTGTGGCCCAGGTTGACGACGATTGACTTCTGCGGGGAGGAGATCGGGCGGCGGGCGCTGGACATCGTGTTACAGCGCGTGACCAAGGTGCGCCAGGATGACCCGCAACACACGCTCGTACCGCCTATCCTGATCGTGCGGCAGACCACCCGCCCCACCGCGTGACCGCTGCCGGGGCCGCCTACCCGGCTCCCCGAACCGGCGGCCAGGCGGCGCAGACACCTTGACGCCCGCGCGGGCTATCGGATACATTTCGCCGTCAGTTGTGGTTAACGTGGCACCGGGACAGCGTAACGGCGCACCCCGCTGCCTTGGGCACCGGGTTGGTGCAGGACCAGGGTAGCGCGGTGCCTGTTTGTCTGAACAGGTCACGCGCCCCCGTTCATGGCCGTCCGGCTTGGCCGCGCGCCGGTGCGCCGGCCCCGGACAGCACAGGAGAGGGCATCATGCAGGTTACCGTCACCGGGCGGCACATGGGCGTCAGCGACGCGGTCCGCGCCTACTGCGAGGAGAAGGCCGCGCGTTTGCCGCGGTTCCTGGACCGTATCCTGGCGATTGAAGTCATCTTGGAGGGCAAGGACGGCGTCCACACGGCGGAGATCATCGTGCATTCGGCCGGGGCGCAACCGTTCGTCGCGACCGAGCGCCATGAGGACGTGTACGCCGCCATCGACCTTCTGGTGGACAAGATCGAGGAGCAGTTGCGGCGATACAAGGAGCGGCACCGCAACCGCAAGCACCCGCCGCGGGTCACCGGCGAGGAGTTCGCCCAGTAGGCGCTGCGGGTGGTTCGGCCGGAGTTGGAGACTGAGATGAAGCTGCTCGATCTGATTGACCGCAAGTCGATCATCGCGGACCTGAAGGCCACGGACCGCAACGGGACGGTGCGCGAGCTGGTCGAGGTGCTGGCCCAGGCGAAGCTGATCGAAGAGTCGGCGGTCGAGGGCATTGTACGGTCGATCGTCGCGCGGGAGCGCACGCGCGGCACCACGGGCTTTGGCAAGGGTGTGGCGGTTCCGCACGTGAAGGTCGACGGGCTGCCGCGCGTGGTGGCGGCGGTGGGCCGCAGTGCCCGTGGGGTGGATTTTGGCTCCCTGGACGGCCAGCCGGTGTACAGTGTGTTTCTTATCGTGAGCCCCGCGGACCAGCCGGAAGAGCATCTGCGGGCGATGGACCTGATTTTTCGGCACCTGCAGCAGGAGCAATTCCGCAAGTTCCTGCGGCAGTCGGATGCGACGGCGAAGATCTATGACCTGCTGGCCGAGGCAGATGAGAAAGCGCCGGTGGCCTAGGCCCACCGCAGGTGGCTGTGGTACGTACTGGTACGGATAGACGAGCGTGGCCATCGAACGAGAGGTAGTCATCCCGAACAAGGAAGGCCTGCACTTTCGTCCTATCATGAAGTTTGTGGACGTGGCGCAGCGCTACAAGGCCGGGGTGACCGTGCATTGCGCGGACCGCGCTGCCGATGGGCGTAGCCCCATGGAGATGCTCATGCTGGTCGCCACGCAGGGCTCGAAGGTGCGCGTGGTGGCCGACGGGGCCGACGCGGAGCAACTGGTCGATGCGCTCGCCCGCCTGGTAGAGTCAGGTTTCGGCGAAATATAGTTCAGGACAACGGCATGACGTGGGCGCGCCACGGCGCGCCCGCCAATCGCCGCGGAACCCGCGGCCCATGATCACCAAGAAAGGCATCAACGCCTCGCCCGGTGTGGCGATCGGTTCGGCGTTGGTACTGGATACGGAAGAGTACCGCATCCCCCACCGGACCATTGACCCCACGCAAGTGCCGGGCCAGGTCCGCAACCTGGACGCCGCCCTGGCTGCGTCGTGCCAGGAGGTCGGTGAGCTCCGCGCGGCCGCCGCCCGCAAGCTGGGGGACAAGACCGCCGTCATTTTTGCCTTTCACGAGCAGTTCATCGCCGACCCGAAGTTGCGCAGCACCGTGGTCGGGCTGATCGAGCGGCGGCACTATACGGCGGCCTATGCGTTCGGCCAGGTCCTGAACGAGCGCCAACGAGAATTCCACAACGTCGCGGATCCGTACCTGAAGGAGCGCGTCCGGGACCTGTTCGACATCGAGCGCCGCGTGCTGCGGCACATCCTGGGCCGGGCCCGCGAGGACATGACGCACCTCACCGAGCCCGTGATTATCGTCGCCAACGACCTCACCCCGTCGCAGGCCATCTCGCTCGATCGCCGGCACGTCCTCGCCTTTGCGATCAACGTCGGGGGACAGACCTCACACACCGCCATCATCGCCCGCATGCTGGGCATCCCCGCGGTCGTCGCGCTGAGTGACATCACGGCGGATGTCGCCGGGGGCGAACTGCTGATCGTGGATGGGACCAACGGCATCGTCGTGGCCAATCCCGACCGCGAGACGACGGAGCGCTATCACGTCCGGCAGCTAGAACACCAGCGCCTGGAGGACCGGCTGCGGCGGCTGCGCGACGAGCCGGCGGTGACGCGCGACGGGGTTCCGATCCAGCTCCTGGCGAACATCGAGATGCCGGAGGAAGCGCACGAGGCCTTTGAGTACGGGGCGGAAGGCATCGGCTTGTACCGCACCGAGCTGCTGTTTCTGGCCAGCCACCGTTTGCCGACGGAGGAGCAGCAGTACGAGGCCTTCCGGGAAGTGATGCAGGCCGCCGGCGACCGACCGGTCGTGATCCGCACGGTGGACCTGGGCGCGGACAAGCTGGCCCCCGGCATGGGCGCTCAGCACGACCACAACCCGGTCCTGGGTTTGCGCTCGCTGCGTTACTGCCTGCTGCACCTGGACATGTTCAAGACCCACTTGCGCGCGATCTTGCGCGCCTCCACCGACGGGGACCTGCGCATTATGTTTCCCATGATCACCACGGTCATGGAGCTGCGCCAGGCCAAGGCCACGCTCGGCGACGTCATGGAGGATCTCGAGGAAGAGGGCATTCCCTTCCGCCGCGACATCCCCATCGGCATGATGGTGGAGACCCCGGCCGCCGCCCTGCTGGCCGCGGCTTTTGTCCGCGAGGCCGCCTTCCTGAGCATCGGCACGAACGATCTGACGCAATACACGCTGGCCGTCGACCGGGCCAATGAGCGGGTCGCACACCTGTTTTCCTCGCACAACCCGGCCGTGCTGAAGTTGATCCACGGGGTGGTGCGGGCCACGCGCGGCCGCAAGGTGCACGTGAATTTGTGCGGCGAGATGGCGGGCTCCCCGATCTACTGTCAGCTCCTGTTGGGGCTGGGCCTGCGGCACCTGTCGATGGCCCCGAAGGACATCCCGGCGATCAAGCGCGTGGTCCGCGCCACGACGGTCGAGCGTTGTCAGATGATCGCCCGCAAGGTCAGCCGCTTTGACTCGGACCGCCAGGTCCTCAATTGCCTGCGGGATGAAGCGCGGGCCATCGAACCGGAGAACAACCTCTGATGCTGGCCCCCGCGCACTTATCTTCCGCGACGAACGGCGCGGGCTCTGCCGGGCCCGCGCGGTTTCGGGTCGCGCTGGAGCTCGCGGTCGGAGGCGACGTTCGGTTTCTTTCTCATCACGACGAATTGCGCCTGCTGGTTCGGGCCCTGGTTCGGGCCCGCTGGCCGCTGGCCTACTCGCACGGCTTTAACCCCAAGCCGCGCATGATTGTGCCCCTGCCGCGCAACGTGGGCACGGCCGCCGCGGCCCAGCTCGTCCTGGTGGACTTGTGTGAGCCGCGCCAGCCCGGCGAGCTGTTTGAAAGCCTCGCCGGTCAGTTGCCGCCGGACTGCCGGCTGTTGCGCGTGATGGCCCCAGCCCCGCGCGGTGTGCCGCACGCACGGACGGTCTGCTACGAGCTGGAGCTGGACCCCGCGGAGGTGGGCGGGTTGGGCGAGCGCATTCCGGAATTGACCGCACGGTCCACCCTGGTCGTGCAGCGCGACTACGGCCCCGGCCGGGCGCCGCGGCCGATCGACATTCGGCCGCACATCGAGCGCATTCAACTGGAGGGTCGCCGTCTGCGACTCGTGCTCCGCTATCGCGACCAGCGCACCGCGCGGCCCTCCGAGGTTATCACCGAATTGGGGCTGGCCGTCACGGCGTGCAACCAGCACTTGTGCCGTACGGCCGTCCAATGGGATACGGAGCTTTTCGGGTCCGACGGCGGGCCCAGAGCTCGCGAAAGGAACTACTTTGACAACCAAGAGATCCCCCCGAAAGAAGATGGCGGCGGCGCCTAGCGCCGCGGCCGCGAAAAAGAAGACGCCGCAGCGGCAGGCGAAAAAACTCGCCCCGGACGCCGGTACGCCGCTCGAGGGTGCCATGTCGACGAAAGCACCCTCGGCGCCGGAAAGCCCGGCGCCGGCCGCGCCCAAACACGAGCGGCCTCCCACGCGGGCCAGACGGCGAAGGCGTGCGCAGACGACGGCCGGCGCGACGGAGGTCGTCGCGCGCCGCGAACGCGCGGAAACGCGCGCGCCGCGGCGCGCTGTCGAACCGCTCTCGTCGCAGACTGAGGTCCTGGAAACCGATGAGGCCATCGTGATTCGCTTCCCGCCCGTGGCGCCTTTGCCCTTCCTGGCCCCCCCGCCACCGCCCGCGGTCCGCGCGGTGCCCCGCGCGCCCCGCGCTGTGCCCCCAGCGCCAGCGGCGCCCGCGGCCCCGACGGCCCCGGCCCCGCCGGTCACGCCGCCCGTGGCACGCAAAGAGCCCACTGCCGTGGGACCCCCGCGGGCCCGCAAGCCGGCGGCGGAACCTCCGGCGGTCGGCGAGGACCGCACACTCACACGCAGCCAACGCCGCCGGCTTCGTCGCAAACGGCACCGGGACAAAGAGAATCACCGCCCGCCACCCGCAACCAGCTTCGTCGAACCCGTTGCGCCCGAGCTGCCCGCCGCACCGGCCGCACATGAGCGGGGTCGCGCTGCCGCTCTGGGCGCTGCGTTGGAAAACGGCGATTTCGAGTCGAGCGCGGCTCTAGCAGCCGAGCGCGAAGAGGCGCCCCCCTGGCTCGAAGACGTGGAGGTCATCAGGGCGGAAGCCGAAGAGTCCGACACGGGCGAACCCGAGATCATCGAGCCCGTGCGGGAGGAGCCAGTGGCCGGCAACGGCGCGGAGACTATGCGGCCGACGGCGGAGAGCGAAGCGCTGGACGAGACGGCCCTGCTCAAGGACAAGGGGCGGCGCCGCCGCCGCCGCGGCCGCCGCTCCACGCCGCACGAAGCCCCGGAGCCGGTGGCCGCCGTCGGGGCCGTGGAAGCCAAGGCGGAGGCCGCGGCGGCCGCGCGGCGCGAGATGATCATCAACACCGTGCAGCGCGAGGAATGCCGCATCGCGATCCTGGAGGACGGCCGGCTCGAAGAGATCTACCTCGAACGGGCCGCGGCCGAAAACCACGTGGGCAATATCTACAAGGGCACGGTCACCAACGTCGAGCCCAGTATTCAGGCCGCGTTCATCGACTTCGGGCAGGGCAAGAACGGCTTCCTGCACATCTCGGACCTGCACCCGCAGTACTTCCCGAACGGCCACGGCCAGACCGAGAACGTCGGCCGCAAGATGCCGCGCCGCAGCCGGCCGCCGATTCAACGCTGTCTGCGCCGCGCGCAGGAGGTCATTGTCCAGGTCACCAAGGAAGGCATCGGCACCAAGGGCCCGACGCTGTCTACCTACCTCAGCATTCCGGGCCGGTTCCTGGTCATGATGCCCGGCATGCGCCGCCTCGGCGTCTCCCGCCGCATCGAGGACGACGACGTCCGCGACAAGCTGCGCGACCTGCTCGGCGACCTCGACCTGCCCGAGGGGATGGGCTTCATTGCCCGGACCGCCGCGGTCGACCACGGCAAGCGCGAGCTCCAGAATGACCTGTCGTACTTGACGCGGCTGTGGAAGGCCGTCGAGAAGCGGATCGAGAAGGAGCCCCCGCCGGCCGAGCTGTACCGCGAGTCGGACCTGGTCATCCGCACGATCCGCGACGTCTTCACCCACGACATCGCGCGCATCATCGTCGATGATCAGGAGGTGCTCGAGCGGGCGGGCGAGTTCCTCTCCATCTTCAGCCCGCGTTCGCAGGACATCATCACCCTCTACGCCGACCCGGAGCCCATCTTCCACAAGTACAAGATCGAGGCCGAGCTCGAACGCCTGCATTCCCGGTACGTGCCGCTCAAGTCGGGCGGCTCGCTGGTGATCGACCAGGCCGAGGCGCTGGTGGCCATCGACGTGAACAGTGGCCGCTTCCGCACCGAGGACGATGCCGAGGCGACGGCCTACAAGATCAACTGCGAAGCGGCGGACGAGATTCCGCGGCAACTGCGGCTGCGCGACCTGGGCGGCGTGATCGTCTGCGACTTCATCGACATGCGCCTGGAGTCGCACCGCCGGGATATCGAGCGCCGCTTGATCGAGAACCTGAAGCAGCACAAGGAGCGCGCCAAGGTGCTGCGCACGAGTGCCTTCGGGCTGATCGAGATGACCCGTCAACGGCAGCGCGCCAGCCTGACCCGCAGCGTGTACCGCGACTGCCGGCACTGCCGCGGTACGGGCCTCGTCAAGACGGTTGAATCGGTGACGCTGGATGTCATGCGTCTGATCCAGTTGGCCGTGACCCGCGAACCGATCCGGATGGTCGAGGTGGCCATATCGCCCGAGGTCGCCTATTTGCTGCAAAACCGCAAGCGGGCCTTGATCTACGAGCTGGAGACCAAATACCGCCGGATCGTCTCCATCCGTCCGGACCCCACTTTCAGCCTGGACCGGGTGGAAATCAGTTGCACCGACGCGCGCGGGCGGGTCGTGCCGTATACGTAGCGGCAGCCTGCTGGTTCCTGGTGCGAGAAAGGATTCTCGCACCAGCGGAAGGATTCTCGCACCAGCATCAAAGTTGGACAGGAGAGCCGTCATGGATTCCCGACACCTCGGCGAGGCGCTGCCCCGGCTCGTCAGCCGTGTCGTCCAGAGCTACTTCTCGGACCCGCGGACCCAGCACATCGACCGGGAGTATCTGCCGTCGCGCGAGACCATTATCGAGATCTGCGATATGCTGCTCGAGCTGACCTATCCCGGCTACATCGGCCGCAAGGGGCTCACGCAGCACAACATCGGCTACCATGTCGGTGAGCTGCTGCCGCGGCTCTGGGAGCATCTGACGGACCAGATCACCCAGTGCCTGTGCCACGAACAGGAGACCACCGGCCCCGCGGACAACAAGACCCGTGCCGGCTGCCGCGACCGCGCCGCCGAGCTCGCCAGCCAGTTTGTGGAGCGGATCCCCGATATCCGCGCCCTGCTGGCCGAGGATGTTCAGGCGGCGTACGACGGCGACCCGGCCGCCAGCGGTACGGCGGAGGTCATCCTCGCTTACCCGGCGATCCTGGCCATCACGATTTACCGCTACGCGCACGAGCTGTACCGCATGGAGGTGCCGCTCGTGCCGCGCATCATGACCGAGCACGCCCACTACCTCACCGGCATCGACATTCACCCGGGCGCCCGCATCGGCCGCTTCTTCTTCATCGACCACGGCACCGGCGTCGTCATCGGCGAAACCACGGACATCGGCGAGCACGTCAAGCTCTACCAGGGCGTCACGCTGGGGGCCCTGTCGTTCCCCAAGGACGAGCGCGGCCGCCTGATCCGCGGCCACAAGCGGCACCCGACGGTCGGCAACAACGTTACGGTCTATGCGAACGCGATCGTGCTGGGCGGCGAGACGAAGCTCGGCGACGGGTCGATTATCGGCGGCTCCGTGTTCCTGACCCGCAGCGTGGACCCCGGTCATCAGGTCGCCATCACGCCGCCGGTGCTGAAGGTCCGCCCGCCGCGGGCCGCCAGCCCCGGCACAGAAGCCAAGCCGGAGGCGATGGGCGATCAGGAGTAGCAGGGGCACGGACGGATGTTCCACGCTCCGGCACGGTCCTATACTGCCGCTACTACCCAGGAGGATCCAGCATGCGCGCGCCGCCATGCGTCGTTCGGTATTCCCGCGCCATGTTCTTGCCCGCCGTCGCCCTGTGCCTGTCCGCCGCAGGTTCTGCCCAAGAAGCGAACCTCAAGGTTTTCAACGTCCGGGACTATGGAGCGACCGGCACGAAAGTGGACAACGCCCAGTCGCCGATCCAAAAGGCCGTCGACGCCTGCGCGGTGGCCGGGGGCGGCATGGTCTACTTTCCGCCGGGCGAGTACACGTCGGGAACGCTTCATTTGCGCAGCCATGTGCGGCTCCACGTGGAAGCCGGCGCAACGCTGTTTTCGATCAAGGAGAAGGATGCCTTTGACAAGGATGCCCTCATCTTCGGGGAGGACCTGGAGAACATCACGATCGAGGGGCGCGGCACGATCGACGGGCAGGCCGAATACGAGTGGCGCCCGGACGATATTGAAGACGACTTCATTCGCCCCAACAAAGAGCTGATGCTGTCGCTCGGCAAGTCCACGCTGCGCTCGTTTCCCAAGAAGAACCAATTCGGGAAGCTGATTCTCCTCCTGCGCTGCAAGGATGTCCGCATCGCCGGCTTGTCGCTGGTCAATTCGCCCTCCTGGACGATTCACCCGTATGGCTGCGAGCGCCTGGTGATCGACGGCGTGTACATCCGTTCGAGCCTGGCCGAGGGCGTGTGGGCCGACGGCATTGATCCCGACGGCTGCAAAGACCTGCGCATCTCCAACTGCACGATTGAGACCGGCGACGATGCGCTCGTCTTCTACTCCATGAACTGGTTCGGCCCGGCCCTCCCGTGTGAGAACATCACCGTCACCAACTGCCGGCTCACGTCGGCCTCCAGCGCCATCAAGTTCTGCGACGGCAACATGAACTGCATCCGCAACGTGACGATCGACAATTGCGTCATCAGCGGCGCGAACCGCGGCATTGCCTTCATGAATTTCGACGGCGGCACCGTCAGCGACGTGGTGCTCTCGAACCTTACGATCGAGTGTGTCCGCCACGGCTGGTTCTGGTGGGGCGACGGCGATCCGCTGCACTTCAACATCAAGCGCCGGAGTGAAGTCCACAAGAGCATCCGGCCGGGGACGGACGCTCCCGCCGGTGCAATCCGCCGAGTCCTGATCAGCAACGTGATCGCGCGTGGCAGAGGGTCGAGCATCTGCAACGGACACCCGGATAGCTGGCTGGAGGACATCACCATCGACAACCTCAAGCTCTACCTTTCCGGCGATCCGCAGGCGCCGTACGACAAAACGGTCCATGGCCTGCGATTCCAGCAGGTCAGGAATCTCAGGCTCAAGGACGTCGAGGTGTTCTGGGGCGAGCCTGAATCCCCCCGGCGGGAAAGTGCACTCTATCTGGAGGACATCCAGGGTCTGGTCCTCGATGGGATCAGCGGCCGACCGGCGCGAGCGAATGCAAGCGCGCCGGCGATCGTGCTGAATCAGGTTGAAGACGCCATCATTCGCAACTGCCGGCCCCAGGCGGGGACGGAGACATTCCTGTACCTGGTCGGCGCGAACACCCGGGAGATCGTCCTTTTCGGAAATGATTTCCGGCCGGCCAAGGTGCCCTACTCAGCCGGCCCGGAGGTGCGCAAGGATGCGGTCCGGGAGCTGTCGAATCTCTTGGCGGATAAATAGAGTCGCACCATCCCGCGGCGTTATCAACCCCGCTTTTCAAGCTCAGCCCTGCAAAGCTGCCGATGCTCGTTCTGCTCCGCCGAGCCCTCGCTTCCGGCGGCGCCCTGTTTCCAGCTTTCGCGCGCCTCGTCGCTGCGGCCCAGGGCGGCGAGGGCCTTTCCCCGCCAGTAGAGAGCCTGCGCCTCCTCCGGCTTGTTCGAGCGCCCGACGCCCAGGTTTTCGGGATAGGTCAGGGCGGCATCGAAGTCCAGCAAGGCTCCGGCGTAGTCGCCACTGTCCAGCCGGGTGCGGCCGCGCTCCACGTGCGCCCTGCTGAAGATGACCCAGGTGGTCACCTGTCCTTCCCAAGCCACGAAGTACCCCGTGGCCTCGAACAGACGGATGACGTCGTCGAAGCGCTTTTCGTCGAGATAGGCCTGTGCGAGCAGAATCGTCACGTCAGCCCGGCGTGGCTTGTCGGAGGGTATGGACTCCAGCAGCGCGATCCCCTCGGGACGCTGCCCCGCCTCGCTGAGGATCTCTGCCAGATCGCGGAAGAGAGTCTGATCCGCCGGCCGGGCCACGATGGCTTTTCGGTACAGTGCCGCCGCCTTCGGCAGGTCTTTCTCGATGACCCGGGCGTATAGACCCAGGCTGCGGAAGGCGCTGCTGAGCGACGGCTTCAGCGCGGCGGCCTTCTGCCAGTGCGGAGCAGCCTCGGCCAGCCTTCCCAGATGGGCGTAGAGATTCCCTAAATGGTACTGCGCATACGCGTCGTCCGGCTGTTGTGTGACCGCATACTCCAGCACTCCGACCGAGTCCGGATCGGAGGCAAATTCGTAGTCTTTGTAGACAGCGCGGGCTTGACGAAGGTAGTCCTGCGCACCCCCTTCGTCCCCGAGCTGCGCGGTCCAGTAGGCCAGGTGGTACAAGGGCAGGGCACCGCGTTGCCCTTGGGGCAGGGCCCGCACGCACACCGCGTCAAGCACGCGCACCGCCTCCGCGCACAAACCCACGTCGGCCAAACCCAGGCACGTTTCGAGCAGCTCGAAGTCCACCTCGCCAACAAAGGCCCGCACGTCGCCGACAAACCGCCCCAGCGCGTCCCCGCTCTTCAGGGCCAGCAGCGCCCGCGGCAACAAAGCCGTCGGGGCCTGCGCGCTCCGTTGTCTTGCCTGTTCCCAAACCTGCGCGTCGCCACACACGTACCTGGCGACCAGCAAGTGCTCTTGCGCCTGGGTGTCGCGCGGATTGGACTCCAGGGCGTCCGCAAAGGCCTGTGCGGCCCGGTCGGGCTCGTGCAACCGCAGGTAGGCGCGGCCGGCGAGATCATGTCCAAGCGCAACGGTCCCGAAGCAGCGGGCCGCCTGGGAAGCACAGCGCAGCGCTGCGCCCTCACTGCCGAGCTTGAGCTGGCTCACACCGAGGAAGTACCAGCACAGTCCGTTGCCCGGATCGCGCCCCAGGGCCCGCTCCAGTTGGGGCACGGCGCTGGCGTAGTCTCCGGCCTCGATCGCGAGTCCGGCGAGGCCGCACAGCGCGCGGACACAACCCGCGTCCTGGGCCAGCGCCTTTTCGTAGTATTCGCGGGCCTTGGCGCGGTTCGTCGCCAGGTCGAACTTGCGGCCCCGCAGGTACGTCTCTTCGACCGAGAGTTGCGCGTCGGGTTTCTCCGCGATTTCCGCCGGCGTCGGCGACACGACCTTCGGTACGGGCAGTGGTGACGTGAATGCGGCCAGGAGGTCGCCGCTGGCGGCCGTGACCGCGATGTCAATCGCCGCGTCGCCGGGGTAGGCCAGCGTGATTACCTGGGGACGAGCGGGAGAGAGATCGATTCGCTGCCGTACCTCTTCTTGTCCATAAGTGGCCGCACACCGTGCGCCGGGGAATTCCGCGGTCGCGAGCAGACGCAACTCGACGCAGTCGTCATGGCGGATGGTCTGGATCGCGACATCCTTGGTCGCGAATTCAAACCCGTCGCCAAGGCCGTGCACGGGGTACCACCATTCCTGCCAGGCGACTTCGTCGCGCGGCCAGAGGGCGCCATAATCGGACTGCGTCGGCAGCGGCCCGGACTGCACCTCAATGTAGGGCCCGTCGTCGTCGGTCAGGTTCTTCTGGCTCACCAGGCCGAAGTCCCACTGGCCCCAGGTCCAGGCCTTTTTCCCGCTGAGCTGGTGATGGTCGGCCGCTTGCACGACCCCGCGGTCGGCGTCCACGTCGTAGGCCCCGAAGAAATCGAACGTGCACTCGCGGGCGAAGATCGAGGACCACGTCTCGTAATTCTTCAACCACGACAGGTCGCGGCCCTCGTGAATCGGCCAGGTGAAGAACGTGTCCCCCGAATGATCCGTGCCGAGCGACATCGGAAAGATGAACCGCGTGCCCGGCCGGTTGGGGAAAGCGGTGCAATTCCAGAAGTAGTACGGACACAGCACGTCCGTCGGATTGAACAGCCGGATGCGTTCGTCCAGATACGCCCGGCCGGGATGCAGCGTCACCCGCACGGTCCAGCGCGTCCGCCGGCTCTTCTCCAGATTGCTCACTTCCAGGTACGCCGACCCGTCTGCGTTCTGGCCGACGAGGGCATCGACCGGCGAGACGCAGGTCACGGTGTGTCCCTGCGGGCCGGCGTTCCATTCGACCCCCCCACTGATCCACGCCCCGCGCATGCCGATCATGCTGGGCTTGATCACGTGGTTGATATGAAACATGTCCTGGCCGGTGGTCTTGTCGAGCACGGAGTGGAGGCGCCCGCCGAGTTCCGGGAGACAGGTCAGCTTCAAGTACTCGTTCTCAACAAACAGCGCCTTGTACGTACGGTCCACCTTGGTCCGCGACAGGTTGTCCTGCATGGTGTAGGGGTAAATGATCGCGCTGCTGGGCGGCGCGGAGCCTTTGCCCACCCCTTCCAGCGCCCAGAACTTGGGATTCACATCATCTTCCCAGGTGTACGTAGGAATCGTGATCGTGCCTTCCCACGCCCTCACGTCGGCCCGCACCGCCGGCGGCGTTGCGGTCTTCTCTATTACGCTCTTGAGCCAGTCGAGCGGGCGGCCTTCGGCGACCATCGTGACCTGCTCCGCCCGCGCGATCGCCATGAACTGCTCGTACACGGCCCGGATGCTGTCGTCCACGGGCCACGCTACGCCTGCCGCGGTCGCTTCCTCCCGCAGCGGCTCCCAGCGCACCATAAACGCGTACAACACCGGCAGTTGCGCGACGTGCACGCGATGACGGATGGCCGCATCGCCGCTCGCCGCCGCTTCGGCCGCCTTCAAGAGCCGCAGGCCCTCGCTCAACGTCTTCAGCGACAGGAATTTGGCATCCGCCGGCGAAAAGCAGCCGAGCGGATCGCCGCTGGCCTCGACCGCGTCATGGGTCAGCTTGAGATACTCGCGAACGGACCTGGCGGCGGGCCCATAGTAGCCGTCCAGGAACTCGTCGATCAGCTTCTGCGGGTCGCGAGACGGATCCCACAGGAGCTTGGCCAGCACCCAGCCGCGCAGCTCGGCCATCTCGGAGCCGTACGACTGGTAGGCGCCCTGCTCAAACACGCCTTGCACCCCGTGGTCCACGAAGAACCGGATGTTCGGCCCCAGCACCCGCAGGTTCGGATGCGGGAGCACATAGTTCGCGAAGTTCGTGGTGTAATCCCAGACGTAGAGCCGGTCGCAAATCTTCGACCAGCCCAGCAGGTCGTCGCGGAACGCCTTGTTCCGCTCGTCCGCCAGCGGCTTGCTGAATGAGCACTCGATGCTGCACAGCCGGACAATCACGTTCGGCCGCGGCCGGACGTGCACCGGCGGCTTGCGCGTGTACTGGTAGGCCAGCGTGTCGAGCGCCACGTTCGGGAACTCAGGCTCGATATCTGTGGCGACCGCGTTGACGAACCGCAGCAGCGAGCCCGCCGGACTCCCCTCTTCGGTGTCGATCGCCGTGCAGCGGCCGCATTGGCAGTTGCCAAAGCAATCGTTCTGGGACACCGAGGCGATCGTGGCGGCGGGGTTGGTGCGCAGGCGCTCCCTGAGGTTCTTCACCAGCTCGCGGCGCATCTCCTCATTGGTCAGACAGAGCTGGGCGTTCTCGCCCTTCCGCTGCCCGCCGATCTCGCTGAACCAGTCGGGATGCTCCTGGAAATACTTCTGTGGCGGGATAAGGCCGTAGAAGGTATGCACGAAACCTTCATACGTGTGCTTGCCGCCGCGCTGCGCATCCAGCCGATCGGAATTCCCGTTGCACTGGTTGCGGACGGCCCAGTCTCCGTCCAGGGCGTCGAACCAGAACGACTCGCGATACTCGAGCCGGGGGACGAAGCGGACGTTCAGGGGCCCCACTTTCAGCGTCGGCTTCTTCGGGATAGTGCTGACCTTTGATGTCCACCAACGACAGCCCACTTCATCTTCCAGGAAGGTGTAGACTGCGTAGAGCGTCCCTCGTGGCCGGCCGCCGGCAAGAATGAGATCGTTGCCCACCGTGCGGACCACGAGCCCCTCCTCTCCCAGGCCGTCGGTTGTGAAGCCTGGGTCAGCCAGCTTGGCGGCCCCCGCGCCTACCAGCAGGCGACTCTGACCGGCGTTGGCCTTGTCGCTTACGACGAACTCGCCACCAGTCACCTCTTTCAGAAACTTGGCCAGCTCCGTCGCGGCGTGCTTCTCGGCGTCGGTCGCATCCGCTGCGAGCAAGAGCGCGGCCTTCGCCACACCATTCTCGGCGATAACGACCGCATCGTCCGCCATCGCTGCTGGGCAACACACGGCCCCCACCGCCACCGCCCACAAAACGAGAATACTGTTCCGGCCCATGGTCGACGCTCCATCGCGACTGAGTTCGGTTGTAGATGGTAGTACGCGCGGCAACGATACCGCGCGCCTAGCCTCCCCACCACGAGGGGACACCGAGGCTCATGGCGGTGGCCTGCTGGCCGATTGCTGGCCGCGTAACCGCTCCCGGACTGGGTCGGCCCTTGACAGACGGTGGACCTCCGCGAAAAATGACATTTGTGGACGGACCAGTCCGTCACGTATCTATTGCTTGGTTCCCGGATGGATGCACCACCCAAACGACTCGGACGCCCCAAGGACGACCAGCTCACCGCTCGCCGAACCGACGAGATCTTGGACGTGGCCGCCCGGCTCTTCGCCGCGCGCGGCTATCCCAATACGGACCTGCAGGTCGTCGCCGACGAGTTGGGGGCCGGCAAAGGCACCATCTACCGCTACTTCCCCAGCAAGCGCGAGCTGTTCCTGGCCGCCGTGGACCGCGGCATGCAGCGGCTGACCGCGTACATCGCCGGGAGCATGACCGCCGCGGACGCATTGGACCAGATCGAGCAGGGCATTCGCGGCTACCTGGAGTTCTTCCAGGCCAACCCCGCGCTGGCGGAGCTGCTCATTCAGGAGCGGGCCGAGTTTCGCGACCGGGCCAAGCCCACGTACTGCGAGTACCGCGACGCGAACGTGGAGAAGTTCGAGGGGCTGGTGCGGGGGCTGGTCGCCGCCGGCCGGCTGCGCGATCTGCCGCTGGAGGTCATTTGCGGCGTACTCGGCGACCTGCTCTATGGCACGATGTTCACGAACTACTTCGCCGGCCGCAGTCGCTCGCTCGAGCAGCAGACAGGCGAGATCGTCGAGGTGGTGCTGGTCGGATTGCTGACGGATGCGGAGCGAGAGAAGCGCCGGAGTGCAGAGGCACCCGAGGGCTCGGCTCCCTAGCGCGCCGCTGGAGACGTACGTATGTTCAAGACAACCACGTTCGGCGACCCCCGCCTGCTCTGGCTCGGCGCCGCCGCGCTCGCGGCCGGCGCCCTTTTGTGGGGCTGCAACGAGGCGGGCCAGCCGAAAGCCGCTCCGCCGGCAGCGCCCGCGGCCGTGGCGGCCAGCCAGAACGTGACGGCCGCGCCGGCGCGAGCGACGGCCGAAGTGCGCCGAGAGACGCTGCGGCGTTGTGCGCCGGCGGTCGGCAGCTTCCGGGCGCGGCAAACGACGAAGCTCGGGCCGCAGGTGTCGGGGCGCGTGCAGCAGGTGCTGGTGGACGTCGGCGATCTGGTGAAACAAGGCCAGGTCCTGGTCCGCCTCGATCCGACGTTTTTCGAGATTGACGTGCAGCAAAACAAGGCTGCGGTCGAGGCCTCCGAAGGCGCCCTGGCGAGCCTGGCCGTCGACGTGGCCAATGCGGAACGCGAGATGAAGCGGCAACTCGATTTGTTCGAGCAAGGAGCCGGATCGACGAAGGAGCGCGACGATGCGGTGACCGCCTACGACCGCGCGGTGGCCAACCGGGCGGAGAAGGCGGGCCGGCTCGCCGAGGCGCAGAAGCGGCTCGAATATGTCCAGCAGCAGCTCGAGGAGACGCAGATCCGCGCGCCGTACGACGGGGCCATCACGGCCCGCATGGTTGACCCGGGTGAGTCCGCCACGATGATGCCGCCGACGCAACTGGTCGCCATCCAGGAGATCGGTGTGCTGTACCTGGAGTTCGCGCTGCCGCAGGAACTGCTCGGCAGCGTGTCCGTCGGCGCGCCGCTGCAGTTCGAGGTCGAAGGTGTGCCCGACGGCGCCGCGACGGGGACCGTGGCCGTGATCTTCCCGGCCGTGGACGAGATGACCCGCTCGTTCTATTGCCGCGCGGTAATCGAGAACCCCCGCCGGAAGTACCAGCCGGGGCTACTGGCGCGGGTGAACGTCGTGCTCCAGGAAGTGAAGGACGCGCTCGTGGTGCCGCGCACGGCATTGTCCCAGACGGCCTCCGGCTGGCAGGCGCTGGTGGCGGCGGACGACGGCCCGCCGGTGGTGACGCCGGTCGAGGTCGGACTGATGACCGACGACTGGGCGCAGGTGCTGAAGGGACTGACCGAGGGGGATCGCGTAATCGCGGCGGCAAACGGGCGGTTGTGATAACCCGCACTGCTCAAGAGCAGTGCCACCTGGACGTGCGCGGTGATTCTTTCTGATACAGCCATCCGGCGGCCCGTGCTGACCACGATGGTCATCAGCGCGATCATCGTGTTCGGAGCGGTCTCGTTCTGGCGGATCGGGATCGACCTGTTTCCGCGCGTGGAGTTTCCGGTCATCACCATCCTTACGGAGCTGCGCGGCGCCGACCCGGAAACGATCGAGACCACGGTCACGGACCCGATCGAGCAGGCGGTCTCGACGATCAGCGCGATCAAGCACCTGCGCTCGACCAGCGCCGAGGGCTTCTCGCAGGTGGTCATCGAGTTCGAGCTCGAAAAGAACGTCGACGTGGCCTACCAGGAGGTCCAGGCCAAGCTCGGCACGATCCGTTCCGAGCTGCCCACCGACATCGAAGACCCCATCGTCGAGAAGTTCGACGTCGATGCCGCCCCAATCCTCGGCATCGTCGTGTCCGGCGACCTGCCCATCCGCGACCTGACGTTCCTCGCCGACAGGACGATCAAGGAACGCCTGCAACGCATCCGCAACGTAGGCCAGGTGAAAGTGGTCGGCGGGCGCGAACGCCAAATCTGGATCTGGCTCGACCGCGACAAGCTCGAGGGGCACCGGCTGGCCGTGCAGGACGTCAGCGACGCCCTGCAGAACGAGCACGTCGAGTACCCCGGCGGACGGGTCGAGACCGGGCCGCTCGAGTACGTCGTGAAGACCAAGGCCGAATTCGCCTCCGCCGAGCAGATCGCCGACATGGTCGTCGCCTGCCGCAATGGGGCGTCGATCCGCGTGCGCGACCTGGGCCGCGTCGAGGACGGGATGCAGGAAGAGCGCACGCTGGCCCGGCTCGACGAAACGCGGGCCGTGGCGCTCCAGGTCCGCCGGCAGTCGGGCACCAACACCGTGGAAGTCGCCGACGCCCTCAAGGCAGAGCTGCAACGGCTCCAGGCGGAGCTGGCGCCGCGCGGCATCAAGCTGGCCATCGCCCTCGACCTGTCGCGCTTCATCAAGGACTCGGTACACGAGGTGCAGTTCCACCTGATGTTCGGCGGCGGGCTGGCGGTGGCGATCGTGTTCCTGTTTCTGCGGAACCTGCGGAGCACATTCATCAGTGCCCTGGTCATCCCGACCTGCATCATCGGCACGTTCACGCTCATGTACGCGCTGGGGTTCACCCAGAACATGATGACGCTGCTGGCCCTCTCGCTGGCGATCGGTCTGCTCATCGACGACTCGATCGTGGTGCAGGAAAACACGATGCGGCACGTCGAGCTGGGCAAGCCCGCGCGCGAGGCGGCGTCGTTCGCCACCAACGAGATCGCCCTGGCCGTGCTCGCGACCACGCTCTCCGTGGTCGCGGTGTTCGTGCCCGTGGCGTTCATGAAAGGCATCGTCGGGCGGTTCTTCTACCAATTCGGCCTGACGGTCACCTTCGCCGTGCTGATCTCGCTGTTCGTCGCCTTCACGCTCGACCCGATGCTCTCGTCGCGCATCCTGCGCAAGCCGAAGCAGGGCCGGCTCTGGCGGGCGTCGGAACGGGTCCTGTCGGGCATCGACCGCGTCTACGAATGGCTGCTCGGCCGGGCGCTGCGCCGGCGCTGGGCCGCCGTTGCGCTGGCCCTGGCGACCTTCGTCGCTACCGGCTACCTGGCCCGCTACCTGCGGGCCGAGTTCATGCCGCTGGAGGACCAGAACGAGTTCAACGTGCGGGTGAAGGCGCCGCTGGGGGCCTCCGTCGCGACGACCGACGCGCTCTTTGCCCAGCTCCGGCAGCGACTGCAGGGACAAGCCTGGCTCGAGTACACGTTCACCACCATCGGCGCCGACGAGCTGCAGCGCGCCAACGAAGGCGCCATGTACGTCCGCATGAAGGAGCGCAAAGAGCGCACCCTGACCCAGCAGCAAGCCATGCTCTGGGCCCGCCAGCAGTTCGGCGGCATTCAAGGGGCGCGCATCAGCGTCGAGGTCGCGGCACAGGTCAGCGGCGGCGGGTGGCAGAACAACGACGTGCAGCTCGAGCTGCGCGGGCACGACCTGGACCGCCTGGAGGCGCTGGCCGGCACCGTCATGGACCAGATGCGCCGCAGCCCCGGCTACGTTGATATCGACAGCTCCTACGAGAAGAACAAGCCGGAGGTGAACGTCTACGTCAAGCGGGACCGGGCGGCCGACCTGGGCGTCAATCCGCGCCGCCTCGCGGAGAGTGTGCGGGCCCTGATCGGCGGCGAGCGCATCGGCAAGTTCAAGGCCGAAGGCGAACGCTATGACATCAGCGTGCGGCTGCTCGAGCCGTACCGCAGCCGGCCGGAGGATATCGAGCGGCTCACCATCCGCAGCGGCAAGGGCGAGCTGGTCAATCTGCGCAACGTCGCCGCGGTGCGGACCGAGACCGGCCCGGTGCAGATCAACCGCTACAACCGCACGCGGCAGATCACGGTCCTGGCCAACCTGGAGCGCGACCAGAAGGTGCTCGGCGAAGCCATGACCGAGCTGACCGGGGTCGTCGAAGCGCTCGGCCTGCCGCCCGGGTACAGCTCCGCATTCACCGGCGAAGCCGAAGCCATGACCGAGTCGTTCGGCTACCTGTTCTTCGCCCTGTTCCTGGGCGTCATCATGATCTACATGGTGCTCGCCGCCCAATTCGAGAGCTTCGTGCACCCCTTCACCATCATGCTCTCCGTGCCGCTCTCGATCATCGGGGCCCTCGGGGCGCTGCTGCTGGCGCGGATGACGATCAACATCTTCACCCTGATCGGCGTGATCATGCTCATGGGGCTGGTCACGAAGAACGGTATTCTGCTCGTGGACTACACGAACACGCTGCGGCGGCGCGACAACCTGGCGCGTAACGCGGCCCTCCTGAAAGCCGGACCGACGCGGTTGCGGCCGATCCTGATGACCACGTTCGCGATGATCTTCGGCATGTCGCCGATCGCGCTGTTCGGCTCGGAGTCGCGCGCTCCAATGGCGGTGACGGTCATTGGTGGCCTGACGACGTCCACGCTGCTCACGCTGGTCGTCGTGCCGGTCGTCTACACCTTGCTCGACGACCTCGTACATCCGCAGACCTGGCGAATCGTGCAGTGGCTGCGGCGGCGTGGCACCCGCCGGGGGCTGCGTCCGGAGCAAGCCGCACCCGCCGGGGCACGCTAGCCGTCGCTGGCTCGTCTTGAGGGATCACGGGTGCCACGGTCCCGGCGCGCCGGGACCGTGGCACCCGCGGGCCACCCAGCAAGGCGCACAAAAACGCTGACGTCCGAGGACGGGACTTGGTATCATGAACGCTGACAGGACGGTCAAAGACCCTGCGCGCCGCGGGTCGGGACCGATTCCATAGGTCGCGGAGAAGAAGTATGAAACGCCTCGCCCTGGGGATGCTGTTGGTCTGTGCGTGCGTGGCGACGGTCCAGGCCGAGCCCCTGCGGCACGTCCGGCTGGATATCGACAATGCCCGCGAGCGTGCGGCCCAGTTGGAGCGGGCCGGGTTCGACGTGCTGGAAGGCTCGGTGACCGATAACTCGCTGGAGTTGGTCGTCTCCGAGGCCGACCTGCAAAGCCTGCTCGAGCAGGGTTATGAGCCCGTCCTCCTCGCCGTCGGCCGGCCGTACAAGGACATACAGGCCGAGCTGGACTCCATTCCGCCCGGCTATCCAGACCTGGCCGGCATCATCAGCCAGATGAACGCCAAGGCGGCCGCCTACCCGGACATCTGCCAGATGGTGGACCTGACCACGACCTACGGCACGCCGACGACGTATGAGGGCCGGCACCTGTACGCGGTCAAGGTCTCAGACAACGTCAACGCGGACGAGGACGAGCCGGCAATCCTGCTGATCGGCAACTTCCACGCCCGCGAGATCGGCACGCCTACCATTTGCCTGTACGCGCTCGAGAAGCTCACGACGCAGTACGGGACCGATCCGACGATCACCGACCTGGTCAACAACAACGAGATCTGGATCGCCCCCACCTGGAACCCCGACGGCTACAACTACGTGTACAACGTCGACAACATGTGGCGGAAGAACCGGCGCGTGTTCTCCGGCGGCATCGGGGTGGACCTCAACCGCAACTTTCCGATCGGCTGGGACGGCTCGTGCGCGGGCGACACGGACCCGGCGTCGGAAACGTACAAAGGACCATCGGCCGGCTCCGAGGCCGAGACACAGACGCTGATCGCCTGGAGTTACGACCGGCACTTCAGCCGCATCATCGACTATCACTCGTATGGCCGCGAAGTCGTCCGCGACTACGTGTGCCTGACGCATCCGTTCCGCAACTACCACATCAGCGAGGCCGCGGCGCTGTCCACAGCATCGGGGTACGGCGGCGCGAACCGCGATCCGAGCGCCGAGGGCGAGCACTACGAGTGGCAACTGGCGTATATGGGGGCCACGGCGAACCTGATCGAGACCGGCCTCGACTTCCAGCCAGCCTTCTCCGCCGCCCAGGCCGAAGCCGTCATGGTGTGGCCCGGCATCGTGTGGGGTATCCAGCGGCCGGTGCCGCTGTGGGGCTACGTGACGGATGCGATCACCGGCGAGCCGGTCAGCGCGACGATCAGCTACGTGGGCGTGACCTTCAGCAACGGCGAGGTGAATCCGACCGGCCGGTTCGGCCGCTACAACGCGTACATCCCAGCCGGGACGTACACGTTGGGCGTCAGTGCCGCCGGTTATGAAACTCTGACCATCCCCAATGTCGTCGTGACCAGCGGCTCGACGCGACTCGACATCGAGATGGCGCCCCCGCCGTTAATCACCTTCCCCAACGGCGGCGAGCAACTGCCGGTGAACGTGCCGACGACTATCACCTGGACGAACGCGAGTCCCGACTGGCGCTACCACGTGCAGGCCACGTACAACTACGGCCAGATCGGCAACATCACGGACAGCTTCGAGCGGACGGAACTGGGGCCGAACTACACGACCGGCGGCGCTGCCCCCTGGGGGATCAGCTACCAGTATGCGATCCACGGCACGCGCTCGGCCAAGGCCGGCACGATCAGCCACAATCAATCGTCCTGGATGACGCGCGCGGCCGGTGCCGGCAGCATGAGTTTCTGGTACTACGTCTACAGCGAGCTCAATGGCGACTTCTTCAACTTCTACGTCGACGGCGTGCGAAAGGTGCATGCCTCCGGGACCGGCGGCGGGTGGACGCAGTACGCCACGACCCTGGGCGAGGGGATGCACGAGTTGAAGTGGGAGTACACGAAGAACGCGAGCGTGTCGTTCCCCCCGGACTCCGTGTGGGTCGATTACCTGCAGATGGTGGCGGACAACACGACGTGGACCGACGTGGTGGCCCTTACGCCGCCGGGCGCAACGTCCACGTCCTGGACGCCCACGACCCTCAGCGACATCTGCAAGGTCCGCATTCGCTCCTATCATCCGGCGGACAGCACGTACGGCCCGTGGGGCGAGAGCAACGCCGTCTTCAGCGTCGTGCTGGTGGTGATCCTGGTGGGCGATCTGAACTGCGACGGAAGCGTCGACTTCGGCGACATCAACCCCTTCGTCCTGCGTCTGGCCAATCCGGCGGGATACCACGCAGCGTACCCGACGTGTCCTGACGCGAACGGCGACATTAACAGCGACGGCAGTGTAGATTTTGCCGACATCAATCCGTTCATCGCGCTGTTGACTGGCGTCCCGTAGCGTCAGGCCTCTGTGCCTGACGCCGTGAAGGAGAGACCACGCCCGCGCGAGGTCTGCCGCAACACAAGGAGGACGTGACGATGGCCGCTCACAGATGGCAAGGCTTCGTGCTGACGCTCGTACTTGTCTTGGGCGGCCCGCCGGCAGCGCACCGATTCGCAGCCGCCCAACCCGGCGTATCCCTGGAGATGGTCGGCCAGTGGGGTGGAGTACCCTACGCCGTTACGTACCGGGACAACATCGCGTACGTGGGTATCGGTCCCCGGCTGGTGTTGCTGGACGTGTCCAACCCGGCGCAGCCTGTGTTCCTCGGCCAATCGCCGATACTGCCAGCCTGCTGCGTCGGGGACATTGTACTCCAGGGTGATTACGCGTATGTGGCTTCTACCGGCGGTTTGCATGTGATTGATGCATCCGACCCGACGCAGCCAGGATTGGTTTGCACATTCTCGCCGCCGGGGGAGGAATTCGGCACAATTAAGATAGCGGGCAGCTACCTCTATGCCACCAAGCACTACCCCTCTGGCTCCAGCGGTCTGCACGTTTTTGACCTCACCGACCCCACGTGTCCGCAGTGGGTCGGCAGTTACCCGGCGCCACAATGCGGCGGTCTCGAAATCGTCGGCAGCACTGCCTACTTGCGCTTCGGCAACTTCACTATGGCCGTGCTTGATGTAAGCGATCCCGTGTCGCCGCAGTTGGTTTGCACGCGGAGTACGAGCCAGCAACCGGGCTCCTTTGTTGCGGTCGGCGACTACCTCTATGTCGGCGAGAGCTGGAACATGGAGGTGTTCGACATCTCCGTTCCCGGCGACCCACAGTGGGTTGGGTTTTGCGACGTCGGTGGCAGCGTCGAGTCGATTGCGCCAGCCGACAGGTACCTTTACGTGGCGGTCATGCCCTGGGTGGGAATGCTGGTGCTGGACCTGGTCAATCCGATGGCCCCTACTGTCGTGGGCTTCTACCCGGATGACATTTCCGAGTATGTTGCGGTCGGTTCTGGGTTCGCTTATCTCACGGATCCGTTCACCGTGCAACTGAACATAATCGACATATCCGATCCGACCAACCCGCAAGGCGTCGGGCTCTACGACGAAACCAGTCCGGTCTACGCGCTTGAGCTCTCCGGCAACTACGCATACGTGTCCGGATTGGACGTGATCGATATCAGTGATCCGCAGGCACCGTGGCACGTGGCGCGCTACGACGGCCCGTCCGGCGGGGCGCTCGACGTTGACGGCTCGTACCTCTATGGCTTCTACCACGCGGCCGGGGCCGAGGGGCTGGTCGTGCTGGATTTGTCGGATCCGGCTGCGCCGCAACCCCTGGGGCAACTCGAGTTGCCGGACACGCGCGATCTGGTCGTATCCGCTGACTACGCGTACATCGCCGCTGGCTCGGCTGCCAGGATGGTCGTCGCAGACGTCTCCGACCCAACGGAGCCCGTCATCGCGGGAGAGGCGCCCACCTGGTACTGGGCGAGCGCCATCGACGTTGCGGGGCACTATGCCTACGTCGTCGAATTCGACTCTGCCCTGCTCATCTACGATGTGGAGAACCCGGCCGCTCCCACGCTCGTCGGACAATGGCCCTCGCCCGAACACCCGCGGGAGGTTGCAGTGGCCGGCGACTACGCCTACGTTTGCACCGACCCGGGCCTGTACATCCTCGACGTATCCACTCCGTCGGCACCTTCGGTCGTCAGCCACTTGACGTTTGGATACCACCACCCTGAATACGTGACCCTCCAGGGCAACTACGCTTGCGTCGTCGCTGAGACCATTCTCTACATGCTGGATGTGTCGCAGCCCGCTGCGCCGCAGGTCGTGGCGAGCTCCGTCACACCTGGCCATCACCCGATGGAGGCCCACCTGCGTGCCGGGTACGCGTATATCGCCGACGATGATGCGGGACTCACAATCCTTGCCCTCTATACGGCCGGCGACCTGACTTGTGACGGGCGCATCGATTTCGCCGATATCAATCCGTTCGTGCTCGCGCTGACCAGTCCGGCGGAATACGAGGCTGCGTTTCCCGAGTGTCACCGCAGCAACGCCGATATCAACGGCGACGGCATTGTGGATTTCGCCGACATCAACCCGTTTGTCGCGCTGCTGAGCTGACAGATACCGAGACCGCCATCCTCCGGAGCCAGCGATGCGCCCAGAGCAATCACGCCAACCGAGCCGCCGCGGTTACGGGGCGGTCGGGCCGGTCGAACCGAGTGCCCGCCGTGAAGCCGCCATCAGGCCGGGTCGTAACCGGCCCAGCTCGGCTTGTCACGCCTGGCGACGCTGGACTGACCGCCACCCGCGAGGTTAGCTTGTGCGAAGCCTCGACGCCGCGAGTGAGCCAACATGAAGATCTTCGTCCCCGGCCGCATCTGTCTCTTTGGCGAACATTCCGACTGGGCGGGCGCGTACCGGCGGATTAACGGCGAGCTGGAGAAGGGCTGTACGATTCTGTGCGGCACGAACCAGGGGTTGTACGCCGAGGTTAAGCCGCATCCGTCCAAGCTCATTCTGCGGGCGACGCTGAACGACGGGAGCACCGTCGGGCCATGCGAGCTGCCGATGGAGCACGCCGCCCTGCTGGCCGAAGCCGAGTCCGGGCGGTTTTTTTCGTATGCGGCTGGCGTGGCGCAGCAGATTCTGACGCATTACCGCGTGCATGGCCTCGAAATCGATAACTACCGCACGACGCTGCCGGTCAAGAAGGGGCTCTCCTCGTCGGCGGCGATCTGCGTGCTCGTAGCGCGGGCCTTCAACCGGCTGTACAACCTGAAGCTCACAACCCGCGGCGAGATGGAGTACGCGTATCTGGGCGAAATCACTACGCCGTCGCGTTGCGGCCGGATGGACCAGGGCTGCGCGTACGGGAACCGGCCCATCGTGATGACCTTCGACGGCGACCGCATCGACGTGACCGAGCTGAAAGTCCCGCGCAGCCTGTATTTCGTCATTGCCGATCTGCACGCCGGCAAGGACACGAAACGCATTCTCGCCGACCTCAACCGCTGCTATCCGTTCGCCGGGGATGCTGTGCAGCGCGGCGTGCAGGAATACCTGGGGTCCATCAACACCCGCATCACGAGTGCGGCGATCGAGGCGATCAGCGCCGGCGACGCGGAGCGCATCGGGTCTTTGATGAAAGAGGCGCAGGCCGAGTTCGACCGGCACTTGCAGCCGGCCTGCCCGTCGCAGCTTGCGGCCCCCGTGCTGCACAGGGTGCTCGAGTACGGGCCGATTCAGCCGTACATCTGGGGCGGCAAGGGCGTCGGCTCGCAGGGGGACGGTACAGGCCAATTCATCGTCAAGGACGAGGCAGCCCAGCAGAAGGTCATCGAGCTGCTGGAACGCGACCTCAAGCTGACCTGCCTGAAGCTCGTGCTCGAGGCCGGCCGGCGGGTCCGCAAGGCCGTGGTTCCGGCCGCCGGCTTCGGGACGCGCCTCTTCCCCGCGAGCAAGGCAATGAAGAAGGAGATGTTTCCGATCATCGACCGCGACGGGCGGGCCAAGCCGGTGATTCTCGCGATCATCGAGGAGGCCCTGTCCGGGGGCATCGACGAAGTGTGCGTGATCATCCAGCCGCAGGACCGCCCGTACTTCGAGGAATTCTTCGGCGCCCCGCCGCCGATCGAGCACTACAACAAGCTCTCGCGCGAGGACCAGGAGTACGCCCAGTATCTGCTCGACGTGGGCCGCCGCATCACGTGGATTCCGCAGGAGAGCCAGGACGGTTTCGGGCACGCGGTGTATTGCACGCGGGAGTGGGTCGGCGGCGAGCCGTTCCTGCTGCTCCTGGGCGACCACCTGTATGCCTCGGACCACGAGGTGTCGTGTGCCCGGCAACTGCTCGACGTATACGAGCAGGTGGGCCACAGCGTGGTGGGGCTGAAAGTGACGCCCGGCGGCGAGATCCACCACTTCGGCTGCGTGGGCGGCGTGTGGCGCGAGCCGCACAACGTCCTGTCGATCGGCGAGTTCTGCGAGAAGCCCGAGCTCGACTATGCCCGCAAGCATCTCCACGTCGATGGCATGGACGACGGGCAATTCCTGACCGTGTTCGGCCAGTATGTGCTCGATCCGAAGATCTTCGATTACCTCGGCGAGAACATCGCCCACAACGTCCGCGAACGCGGCGAGTTTCAGTTAACCTCGTGTCTCGAGCGTTTGCGGCAGGAAGAGGGCTTCACGGGCTACGTCGTCCACGGCCGGCGTTTCGACATCGGCCTGCCGGACGCGTATCGGCAGACGCTGATTGAGTTTCGGACGGCGTAGCGGCCGGGCTCTGTCCCGGCCGAGGCATACCATGTGGCCTTCGACGGCCGGGACAGAGCCCGGCCGCTACATCTCCGCCGAAACGGGCGAGCGTTTGAGGACCGCGGCGCACGAGATTTCGCCGTTCACGCGCGCTTCGAGCGAATGCGCCAAGCGCACATGACGCACATATTCGGTCTCGTGTTCGGCGGGCTGGGCCTCCAGCCAGGGCCAATCGATGAACCCGTCGTCGGAATGCGGGTTGACCGCCAGGTAGGCGATGCCGAACGAGGTAAGATTCTGGAAGAAATGACTGCCCTGCGACGGCTCGACGACGAAATCCTCGAGCGTCGTCTCGACGATGATCCGGGCGGCGCAGATCTGCGACCAGTGGACCGGGATGCCGAGCCAACTGTGCGTCGTGCCCCACCGCCCCGGCCCGAGCAGCAGGTACGGCCGGTTCGCCGCCAGCAGCTCGTCATTGAGCCGGCCAATCTGCTCGGCCATCGCGGGCGTACAGGCCGGATTGAACTGCCCCGGCTTGACGTATACCACGTCGCCAAGGCCGTGGATCAGGCCATTGCCCAACGCGTGCGGGCTGTAGCACAGCAGTTGGGCGCGCGGCAAGTCGCCCAGCTCGACGCGCTCGCCCCCGTTGCCGTCGCAACAGGGACGGATTTGCAGGACGGCGAACTCCGGCGGGCTGCTCTCCAGGTTGACGGCGAACTCGATCTCGACCGGATTGTTCAGGCCGGCCCGGCCCAGCGCGAGCAGCCGGCAGAGCAGTGCCGCAAGCGGGAACGTCTCCGACTTGAGAATGTGGGCGAAAGTCACGACGCGTACGCCCGCGCGGCCGATTCCGTCGTACAGGGCCTGGTCGTCGGCCGACCAGACGGAGCCGAGCGGGGCGAGCGTGCCGTGCCGCTCGGCCTGCTCCAGGTCCAGCCGCACGATGCCCGTGTCCCGCGCGATGGCCCGCGCGTTCTGTTCGGCCAGCAAATCGAGGGCGTAGAACGTCCGCTGCGACTGGTTGAGGAACTCCTCGCTGTCGGAAAGCTGCGGCAGCACCTGCGGAAACGCCGGGCAGAAGCGCAGGGCCTGGCCCCCTTCCATGACCGTCTGGCCCAAGCCCAGCGCAACGCCCGCGACGCCGTCTTCCGGCCGCATCGCGCCGAACGGGTAGTAGTTGTACGACCGCGCCGCCCCCGCAAAGTCCGGATAGTGGTAATCGCCGTGCCGCGACCCGACCACCGGCTGGAGAATGACCGCCATCTTTTCCTCGTCGATGCGGTACGGCGTGGCCTCCAGGTAGCGCCGCGTGGCCGTGAAGAAGGTGGACGCGAACACCAGCTTGACGGCACTCTCCAGTTGCGTCAGCCGCACCCGGTCGTCGGGGTGGTTGTTGGGCAGCATGTGCGTGTCATAGACACCGGCGAACGGGTGGTACTGCGAATTCTCGAGCAGGCTGGAGGAGCGCACGGCGACCGGTCCGCGCACGCTATCGAGAAAGGCGCGCAGGTTAGCGACCACGTTTTCCGGCAGGCGCGCTGCCAGGAACGTTTGCCGAATCCGCTCGTCGTCGTCGGCCAGCAGCGCGCTCCGCTGAAGCTGGTTCACGTCGAGAAAATCATCGAACACATCGGTACCAATCACCACGGAACGCGGCACGTGGACGTGGACGCCGGGAAACTCGGTGTCCAAGTTGGCCCCGGCGAGCAGCGCGTTCACAAACGCCAAGCCGCGCGCTTTGCCGCCCAGCGCCCCGCCGCCGATCCGCGCGAAGGCACACCCGGCGTCAAAGCGTTCGCGGGAGAAATCTTCCACGACCCCCCGCCGCTCTTGCCGCAGCGCCTCGTTGAGCCCGCGGATCAGGTAGTGCCGGATCGACTCCAGGTCGCGGAATTCGGAGACGCGGCGGGGCCGCATGCGGCGGGCCAGGGCGAACTCGGTCCGGGCGCGGAACCAGTTGGAGAAGTGGTTGTGGCGGGCGTGGTACTCGATCGACTCGACGGGCACGTCGCGGAGGACGCGCGCCATCGACCGCAAGTCGCTGGCCCGCGCGACCTCACGTCCTTCAGGCGTGCGGAACACGAAATCGCCGAAGCCGAAATTCCCCAGCATGAAGTTGCGTACGTCATCCAGCAGCGACGGGGATTTCTTGTGCAGGAAGCTCACCCCGAGCTGTTCCGCAAGCTGCCGGTTGCCGGGGTCGGACGACTGCAACAGGGCGGGCACGTCCGGCATCTCCGCACGAATCTCGCGGATGAACGCCAGGCCGGCCTCCGGATCATGCCGCCCTCCGCGCGGATAAGCGACGTCCGAGATCACGCCGAAGATGTGCTTGCGGAAACGACCAAACAGCTCCAGACCCTGCTCGAAGGTCTCGGCGACGAGCACCTTGGGCCGGGCCGCCAGGCGGAGCAGCTTGTCCATGTGATTCAGGCTGTCCGCCATGACCGCCCGCGTCTGCCGCACGAGCTGGCTGTAGATGATGGGCAGCAGCGACGAGCGGAAGCGGACGGAGTCCTCCACGAGGACGATCACGCTGACGTCGCCGACGCGCGTGTCGTGCTCGACGTTGCAGCGGTCTTCCAGCACCTTGATGATCGCCAGGATGATCTTGCTGTCGCCGTACCAGACGTAGAGGCCGTCGACGGCGGGCCGGGCGTGCTGCTGCGTCAGGCGGGCCAGCTCCCAGTCGTTGGCCACGAGCAGCACGACGGGCAGCTCGGGCTTGAGCCCGCGGACGGCCTGGGCGAAGCGGGCCACATCCATGTCGCCGAGGCGCAGCAGCGTGATAACGAGGTCGAAGGGCCGGCTGCGGATGGCCGCCAGGGCCTCTTCGCCGGTCGCGACGCGCGTGAAGCTGGGTGCGTGGGTCAGCCCCAGGTCCACGTACTCGGCGGCGATGACTTCCGTGGACAGCCCGTCCTCTTCCAGGATGAACGAGTCGTACGGGCTGGAGACGAGGAGCACGTCCTGAATGCGGCGGGGCATCAAGTGTGGGAAGCGCGTGGCGCGCCAGTCGTGCCCGCCGACCGGCTCCTCGGGCGAAAGGCACAAGCGGATGCCATGTAGCGATCTGTTCAGCATCGCAACGCTGCTCATATCGGTTGCCCGGGTGTCACAGGAGTACACCCGGCGCGGGGCGCCGCGGCCCGGCAGCGCGCTGCGCGGGCGGCTGGGCTACTGGCGCGCCACGCTCTGCGTGTATTCCACCAGGTATACGCCGCGCGGATCGACGGTGATGCGGGCGACGCCGCCGGCGGGAATGCGCTCGAGCATCGCGGTCAGGCGGGTGAAAGCCGGGCCCTCGTCGCCCACGTGCGGCCAGTGCTGCACCAACCGCATCACACCCGCGGCAATCCAGCCGTGGGCTTCGCGGACGAACGTGTCGCCGTCCGTCGTGGTCAGGTCGTCGGCGATCGCCCGCAAGGCGTCAAGCGGTCCGGTCGCGTTCAGCTTCAGCAGAGTGGGGTCCAGCTCGCCGCGGAGCTGGTACGAAGTCTCCACCTGCTCGCCGAGCTTCCGCTCGATGTGCAGCGCGTAGAACTTGCCCGCCACGCGCCGGTCGGCCGTCAGCAGCAGAACGGCGGCATCGGTGCGGCCGAAGCCGTCCTTTTCGAGGTAGCAGAGGCCGCTCGTGCTGCGGCGGGTCGCGGCGTCTGGGAAAGCGCGTTGGTAAGCCCGCTGCTCCTGTCCGAGCTGAACCTGGTTGTAGCACAGCTCCGCACAGCCGGTCAGCAGCGTGGCGGCGCCGACAAGCATGGCCCGGAGCGCAATGCCGCCAGCGGTCGTACAGTTGTGCCAAGTGAGCATGCGGTCATAATGCGGCAAAATGGTCGCGCCGGCAAGATTCAGACGCGTGCAACCCGCGCTGCCTGACCGTCGCCGGATCGGGAGACCTGCGTGAAAGCCACGGTCATTACGGTGTTCGGCAGCTCGGCGCCGCTCCCGTCCAGTCCGGCGTACCAGCTTGCCTACGACCTGGGGCGCGCCATCGCCGAGGCCGGCTGGACGCTGTGCAACGGCGGCTACGGTGGCACGATGGAGGCCGCCGCTCGCGGGGCGGTCGAGGCCGGCGGACACACGATCGGCGTGACGTGCTCACGCTTTGGCCGCACAGGTCCCAATCGTTACATCCAGCAGGAAATCCCCACGTTCGACCTCCTCGCCCGGCTGAACACGCTGGTGCGGCTGGGAAGCGCGTATGTCGTCCTGCCCGGCGGCACGGGCACCCTGCTCGAGCTGGCCCTGGTCTGGGAACTCGTGAACAAACGTCTCGTGCGCCGTGCCGCGCCCCTCATCTTGCTGGGCGACCACTGGACGCCGCTGGTCGAGCTCGTGCGGCGGGAGCAGCCTGACGCGCAGGAACCGCGGCTGGCCGCTACCCCGGCCGAAGTCATCGGGCACGTCCGGGAGGCGCAGCTCCCAGTGTAGCGTCGCCCCTCCGTGGGCGACGTCGAGCACTTGGCGCGCCTAAGAGCCTATCCCAGTAGGCCGGAAAGCACGGCCGGGGGCGGCTGTGCCACACGTCTACCGGGATAGGCTCCTAACAATGACCCGCTTACGGACACCCGCAATCGCCGTTCGACAGGCAGGCGACAAACGGATTGATGTCGCCGAAGTCGGTCGAGCCGTCGCAGTTCATGTCGCCGAGCAGGAAGTCGCAGTCGGGGTAGTCCACGTCGTACTGCGCTGGGTTCGTGAGGGCGAGCACGAAGGGGTTGATGTCGCCGAAATCCACTGTGCCGTCGCAGTTCAGGTCGCCGTGAGCGTACGGACAGCCCCAGCGGGCCCAGTAGGCCGAGACCTGCCCGCCGGCGGTGGTGAACTCGCCTCCGGCGATCAGCTCGCCGTTGTAGACCGTCAGGGCACGCACGACGGAGTTCATCCCGCTGTCCAGCGGCTGCCAGGTCGCGCCGTTCCAGCGGGCGATTTCGCTCGCCGGGTTGCCGCCGGCGGTGGTGAATGAGCCCCCGGCGATCAGCTCGCAGTTGTAGACCGCCAGGGCAAAAACAAGTAGGTCGGCGGTGCCGCCCATCCCGCTGCCCAGCGGTTGCCAGGTCGCGCCGTTCCAGCGCGCGATGTGGTTCGCCGGGTTCCCCCCGGCGTAGGTGAACGCGCCCCCGGCGATCAGCTCGCCGTTATCGACCGTCAGGGCCCACACGCCGCTGTCCATTCCGGTGCCCAGCGGCTGCCAGGTCGCGCCGTTCCAGCGCGCGATGTGGTTCGCCGGGTTCCCGCCGGCGGTGGTGAAGCCGCCCCCGGCGATCAGCTCGCCGTTGTAGACGGTCAGAGCCCTCACGTTGTGATTCATTCCACTGCCCAGCGACTGCCATGTCGAGCCGTTCCAGCGGGCAATGTAGCTCGCCGGGTAGCCGCCGGCGGTGGTGAAATAGCCCCCGGCGATCAGCTCGCCGTTGTAGACCGTCAAAGCCCATACATAGGCATCCATCCCACTGCCAAGCGGCTGCCATGTCGCGCCGTTCCAGCGGGCGATGCAACTCGCCGGGTTGCCGCCGGCGTAGGTGAACCCGCCCCCGGCGATCAGCTCGCCATTGTAGACCGTCAGGGCATACACGTACGGGTAGGAACCGCCCATCATCCCCGACCCCAGCGGTTGCCAGGTCGAGCCGTTCCAGCGGGCGATGTAGTTTGCCGGGCCACCGCCAGCGGTGGTGAAGCCGCCCCCGGCGATCAGCTCGCCGTTGTAGACCGTCAGGGCACGCACGTAGTTGTTCATCCCGCTGCCCAGCGACTGCCAGGTCGCGCCGTTCCAGCGGGCGATGTGGCTCGCCGGGTTGCCGCCGGCGGTGGTGAAATAGCCCCCGGCGATCAGCTCGTCGTTGTAGACCGTAAGGGCAAGAACCTCGTTATTCATCCCGCTGCCCAAGGGCTGCCAGGTTGCGCCGTTCCAGCGGGCGATGCGGCTCGCCGGATTGCCGCCGGCGGTGGTGAACGGGCCCCCGGCGATCAGCTCGGCGTTGTAGACGGTCAGAGCCCTCACGTTGTAATTCATTCCACTGCCCAGCGGTTGCCAGGTCGAGCCGTTCCAGCGGGCAATGTAGCTCGCCGGGTAGCCGGCGGCGGTGGTGAAATAGCCCCCGGCGATCAGCTCGCCCGCCTGTCCCGGCGCGCCGGGATAGACCGTCAGGGCATACACGACGGAGTTCATCCCGCTGTCCAGCGGCTGCCAGGTCGCACCGTTCCAGCGCGCGATGTAGTTCGCCGGGTTGCCGCCGGCGGTGGTGAACCAGCCCCCGGCGATCAGCTCGCCGTTGTAGACCGTCAGGGCCTCCAGGTACGGGTAGGAACCGCCCATCATCCCCGACCCCAGCGGTTGCCAGGTCGAGCCGTTCCAGCGGGCGATGTAGTTTGCCGGGCCACCGCCAGCGGTGGTGAAGCCGCCCCCGGCGATCAGCTCGCCGTTGTAGACCGTCAGGGCACGCACGTAGTTGTTCATCCCGCTGCCTAGCGCGTGCCAGGCTGTACCGTCCCAGGCGGCGATGTTGTTCGCGATCACGTCGCCCGCCACCGTGAAATAGCCGCCCGCAATCAGCAGCTCCGGCTGGCCGCCCGGCCCGTCCGGGTCCCAGGTCGTCATCGCGTAGACGGGGCCATCCAGGCCGGGGACGCCCTCGCCCGGCAGCCACTCCGGCGGGCAGTCGGCCCGTGCGGACAGGGCCGCTCCCAGTCCAAAGGCGGCCGCCAAAATGCCTACCCGCCCCGCACTCTGCCAGCCACGGTAAGACATGCTGCGTTCCTCCTTCCGCATCCGCCCGCCCGGCGCCCGCCGATGACATGGCCCCGTTGGCACAGCACGCGTCGCGGACCCCAGGCATACCGGGACTCTTGCTATCGTACCGATTGGCCGCCATGCGGACAACGCATCTTCGGTGAAAGCAAGGCGTCTGCGGTGCGTGACAGCAGCGGCGAGCACGTGCCAGCCGGTCCGCTACTGCCTTGACGGTCCTGCCGCCACGCGGTTACCATCACTTCAGCACGTTGGGGCTTGTCAACGGCGGTCGCGGTATTGTGGCGCGGCGGACCGCCGAAACGGCCCGCGGGTGCTCGTAGGCAGGCAGCAGCCCCACATGATCGTGGATTGTCACACGCAGATCTGGAATTCGGGCACGCAGCTCGGCCGGGACAACCTGGCCGCGGCGGGCGTGAAGGCCGACGAATTCCGCCACCTGCAAGCGGTTGACCCGGTGGACAAGGCGATCGTGCTCGCGTTCAAGAGCCGCTATCTCGGGGCGGAGATTCCGAACCGCCTGGTGGCCGAGTACGTGCGGCGCAACGCGGCGAAGATGATCGGCTTTGCGGGCATCGAGCCACTCGAAGCCAACTGGCGGGAAGAGCTGCAGGTCGCGCAGGGCGAGCTGAATCTCAGGGGCGTGGTCCTCTCGCCCGAGCTGCAGGACTTCCACCCGACCGACACGCGCGCCATGCGGCTCTACGAGGAATGCGTGCAGCGGGGGCTGCCCGTGCTGTTCGACCAGAATCACCGGCACCCCAGGGCGAAGATGGAATACGCCGAGCCGCAGTTGCTCGACGAGGTGGCCCGCGAATTCCCCGAGTTGCGGATGGTGATTGCGCGGCTGGGTCATCCCTGGATCGCGCAGACCGTGGTGCTGTTAGGCAAGCACGCGAACGTGTACGCCGACGTCGCCGGCCTGCTGCCCCAGCCGTGGCTGAGTTACACCGCGTTGCTGGCCGCGTACGAATACGGGGTGCTGGACAAGCTGCTGTTCGGCAGCGACTTCCCGTACCGCTCGCCGGCGGCGTGCATCGAGGCCCTTTACTCGGTCAACCAGTTTACGCACGGGAGCAATTTGCAGCCCATCCCGCGCGAGCAGTTGCGCGGCATTGTCGAGCGCGACACGCTCACGCTGCTGGGGATCGTGGGCCCGGCCGTGCCGAACGCCAAACCCAAACAGGCAATCTTCGTCGAAGATGAATAGGCAGCGGCGGAGCGCGAGCCGGAGTCTGTGCCTGGCCGCAGGGCTGCTGGTGGTCTTCCTGTCCGGGTGCCGCGGCTCGGTGGTGCACCTGGTCTCGTACAAGGACCCCTATTTCCCCGAGAAATTCCACGTGGATTTCATGCACTGCGCCTACCGCACGCAGCCCGGCGGCGGCATCCAGGCAGTGGGCCGCGCCGTGGAGAACACCAGCCGCGGACCCACCACGCAGTACCTGTGCGTGGACATCTTCTGGACGCCCATCCCCGGCAAGACGCCGGCGGACTCGACGACCATCGACGCCCTGCTCCGCTACGTCGTGGCGAGCGACAGCGGCATCGTGGTGTACACCGGCACCGGGTTTGCGTATCCGCAGGCGGCACTCGACGGGAGCCTGGACATCGCGCTCGAGTCCGGCCGCCTGCGTCTCCAGTCCCGCAACGGTGACCTCGAGGACCTGTTCGGCGACACGCAGATTAGCGGCCAGTTGAAGGCGCGCAACGACCCCCCTACCGCCGCCACCCTGATCCGCGAGGCGGAGCTGCTGGCCGCCCGCTGAGCAGACGCCGGTTTGACGGGGGCCCGCGCGGGTGCTAGACTAGTTTTAGACTGGTTTGAGGTGGCACACGATCATGGACAGCGTTGGCTCCTTCGAAGCGAAGACCCATCTGGCCCGCCTCCTGGAGCGCGTCTCCCAAGGCGAAGAGATCATCATTACCCGGCACGGCGTGCCCGTGGCCCGACTCGTGCCTGCCAACCGCGTCTCCGGCGAAACCGTGGCCAGCGCCATCCGCGAGCTGCGGAGCTTTCGGAAGGGGCGTCGCCTCGGCAAGCTCACCATCCGTAAGTTGATCGAAGAAGGACGCCGGTTTTGACCCGCCTCGTCCTGGATTGCTCCATCACCATGGCGTGGTGCTTCGAAGACGAGGGCAGCCCACTGGCTGACGCCGTTCTGGAGCACCTGGGCGTGACCGACGTGCTCGTACCCTGCATCTGGCCGCTGGAGGTCGGCAACGTACTGGTGGTCGCCGAGCGCCGCAGAAGGTTGACGGCGACCGCGTCCGCTCGCTTCCTGTCGCTCCTCCGGGCCCTGCCCATCTCCGTCGACCAGGAAGGAAGCGACCGCCACCTGGATGCCATACTCGGCTTGGCGCGCCAGCAGGCCCTCTCCGCGTACGACGCGGCGTACCTCGAGCTGGCCCTCCGGCAGGGTTGCGATTTCGCCACCCAGGACAACAAGCTGCGGCGAGCCGCGGCAGCTTTGGGCATTCGCTTGTTTGCTGCGTGACCTGCTGCCGGTCCGAACGGAACGCCGGCTGAAACGACGAGGAGTTGTAGGGCAGGTCGAGTCCGCCGTGGCGGACGAGACCTGCCAACCGGACCTTCCAAGGGGGCGGCCACTTGTCTGGCGCGCGGTCTCATGGTCTACTGCCGCGCCGGCCAGCCGGCAGAGGGCTCGCCGGACGAAAACGCGGTGCGGAGGTATTAATGCGCGCCTTGTCAGGAATCAAGCCGACCGGAGAGCTTCATCTGGGCAACTACTTTGGGGCGATGAAGCAGCACATTGAGTTGCAGACCGAGCACGAGGGCTTCTACTTCATCGCGAACTACCACTCGCTCACGACCGTCAAGGACGCCGACTTTCTGCGGCAACTGACGCGCAACGTGGCCATCGCCTACCTGACGATGGGGCTGGACCCGCAGCGCGTGAACCTGTTCCGCCAAAGTGACGTGCCGGAGGTCACCGAGCTGTGCTGGATTCTGGCGACGGTGACCGGCAAGGGGCTGCTGGACCGCGCGACGACCTACAAGGACTTCGTCGCCAGGGACATCGTGCCCAATATGGGGATTTACTGCTACCCCCTGCTAATGGCCGCCGACATCCTGATCTACCGCAGCGACATCGTCCCGGTCGGCAAGGACCAGGTCCAGCACGTGGAGTTCACGCAGGACATGGCGGGCTATTTCAACCAGACGTTCCGTCCGGTGTTCAAGCGGCCCGAGGCGCGGCTCAACGACGCGCCCGTGGTCCCCGGCCTCGACGGCCAGAAGATGAGCAAGAGCTACGGCAACATCATCGAGCTGTTCGGCGCGCCCAAGGCCATCAAGAAGAAGATCATGGCCATCAAGACCGACAGCACGCCGGTGGAAGCGCCGAAGAATCCCGACACCTGCAACGTCTTCGCTCTGCTGAAGCTGTTGGCCGAGCCGGCCGAGGTGGCCGAATGGGAGCGGCGGTACCGGGCGGGCGGGACCGGCTATGGCGAGGCCAAGCAGCGGCTGTACGAGCTGTATGAGGAGCGTTTCGGGTCCCGGCGGGAAGCCCGTGCCCAATGGGCGGCACGGCCCGACGACGTGGAAGACATTCTCCGCACTTGTGGCCGGCGCGCCCGGGCCGTCGCCCAGGAGTTGATGGCCGAGGTCCGCGACGCCTGCGGCATCGTCCAGGCTGATGGATAACCGCCAAGACGCCAAGAGCGCCAAGGAGCCGAGAGTTCTTCATGGGGACAGACGCGAAACCGATGATCGAGCCCAGTCCGGCGCTGGATCGGTTGGCCCGCAGCGTCATTGGCGCAGCGATCGAGGTTCACCGTATTCTCGGGCCGGGACTGCTGGAGACCGTGTACGAGGAGTCGCTCTGCGTGGAGTTGGGTCTGCGCAGCATTCCGTTCGCTCGGCAACCCGTCGTGGGCGTGAACTACAAGGGCCATCCGGTGGGTCAGAGCCGGCTGGACTTGCTCGTGGACGACGCGCTTGTGGTCGAGCTGAAGGCCGTGGACGCCTTAAACGACATCCATAAGGCCCAGGTAATCTCATACCTCAAGATGAGCGGACTCCAACTCGGCCTGCTGATGAACTTCAACGTCACCGTGCTGAAGGATGGGATTAAGCGCATCATCGTCAGTTGACATCGTGAATTCTTGGCGCTCTTGGTGCCTTGGCGGTTTCCGTAAATGAGCGATTACCGCGTACAGCTCGACGTGTTCACCGGGCCGCTGGACCTGCTCCTGTATCTCACCCGCCGGGACGAGGTGGACATTCTGGACATCCCCATCGCGCGCATTACGGAGCAGTTCGTTGAGCACGTGCACCTGCTCGAGCAGCTCGACCCGGATGCCGTCAGCGACTTCCTCGTCATGGCGGCTACGCTGATCGAGCTCAAGTCCCGCTGCCTGTTGCCGACGCCGCCGCTGGAGAGCAGCGACGACAGCGCGGACCCGCGGGCCCCGCTCGTCCGGCAATTGCTGGAGTATAAGCGATTCAAGGACGCCGCCCGCAAGCTGGGGCAGGCCGCCGACGAGCGGTCCAAGCGTTATGTCCGCCGGCCCGCGGACCTCCCCAAAGAGCTGGAAGGCGTCGAGCTGGAAGAGGTGCAGGTCTGGGACTTGCTGACCGCGTTTGGCAAGGTCATGGCGGCGATCGGCCGTGGACCCGGGCGGCACGAGATCTGCTACGATGACATCCCGATCGAGCTGCACGCGGCGGAGATCCTGGCCATCCTGGAGCGTGAGGGACCGACGACCTTCCAGGCGCTGTTTGACGGCCAGGTGGACCGGCTCCAGGTCGTGGGCCGCTTTCTGGCCCTGTTGGAGTTGATTCGCGCGCATCGCGTCCGCGCCGAGCAGGAGAAGATCTTTGGAGCGATCTACGTCTTCCTGCTGGAGGAAGTACAGGAGGCCGAGGCGGCGAGCGACGAGGGAGCGGAACGCGACGCGCCAGCGAGCGCCGGCTGATGGCTGGCGGCTGATGGCTTGAGACGTCCTTCGACCACCAGCATGGAGTGTCCCCGATGACCAAACCCAGTGAACGGCTCAGAGAGCTGAACCTGACCCTGCCGCCGGTGACCAAGCCCGTTGGGGCCTATGTGCCCGCGCTGCGGCATGGCGACACGCTCCTGCTCAGCGGGCAGATTCCCATGCGTGAGGGCAAGCTCGCCTACACCGGCAAGGTCGGCGGCCCGTCCGGCCGGACGCTCGAAGATGGGCAGGCCGCAGCGCGGTTGTGCACGCTCAACGCAATCGGCGTCGCGGCGGATGCGGCCGGCAGCATCGACCGCCTGGCTCGCGTACTCAAGGTGGTCGTGTACGTGGCCTCCGGCGACGGCTTTACCGATCAGCACAAGGTGGCCAATGGCGCGAGCGACTTGCTGGCGGAAATCTTCGGCGAAGCGGGCAAACACGCCCGGGCCGCCGTCGGCGTCGCCGAGCTGCCGCTCAATGCGTCTGTCGAGGTCGACGTGACGTTCGCCGTGGGAATGTAGCGGCCGGGCTCCGTACCGGCCGATGATGTAGCACAACGCCTCACGGCCGACACGGCCGTGGCACCCCACGCGACTAGGCCAAGGCATGCACCCGGCAGAAACTGCACTGGGGTTCGACATCGGCGGCACGTGGGTGCGCGCCGGGCTGGTCTCCGCCGACGGAACCATTCGAGCGCGGGTCGAGTCCCCCCTGCCGCCCGACGGCGATCCGGCGCTCCTGAGTCAGCTCCTCGCCGAGCAGGCGGCGCGCGTCCTGGCCGGTGCCGACAGCGCGCCTTCGGCCATCGGCATTGCCCTGCCGGGCATCTGGGACCGGCAGACGGGCGTCATGCGGCGGGCCCTCAATCTGCCGCGGCTCGAAGGAACGGACGTCGTCCGGCTCTTTGAACGCGCGCTCGGACGACCCGTGCTGGTCGAGAGCGACGTGAATGCGGCCGGGTGGGCCCAGTGGCGCGCAAGCCAGCCGCGCCCCCAACGGTTCGTTTACCTCTCGATCGGCACCGGCGTCGGCGGAAGCGTGATCCTCGATGGGCAACTTCTTCGACACACGCGCGGCGGCGCGGGGCATTTCGGGCACCTGATCGTGAACACGGCATCGGATGCACCGCTGTGCCATTGCGGCGCCCGCGGCTGTCTTGAGGCCATGGTCAGCGGCCCGGCCCTCCGCAGCGCGCCCCATCATGGGCCCGTCGCTTGCGCTCCGGGCTCGGATCGGGCCCTCGCGGTTGGCCTGTGTCAGCTCGCGGTCCTCTACGCGCCGGATGTGATTGCCCTTGGCGGTGGAGTCATCGACGCCCAGCCTGAACTGGCCGACCTGGCCGGCGCGGCATTCCGGCAACTCGGTGGCACGCTCGCCCCATCGGCCCTACGAATCGTACGCGCCCCACTTTCGACCCACGAAGCCGGCGTGCTGGGCGCGGCGCTTCTCGCGCTGGACTCCGGTAGCCGGGGCGCATAGCCGGCGCGTGCCACCCACCGAATGCGGCCGCGGAATGTGGGCCCGGAGGGGGGAAATGATCGAATCGTTCACGGTATAATGGGTTTTCCGGGCGGCTATCCGAGCCGACCCCGCACGCCGGGGCGGTGTCGCTCCGGCCCGCCACTGGCCTGGCGGATCCTGTCAGGAGAGCGCGGGTGACGCGACGTGCCGAACGAGGAACGGTGCAGGTCCTGTGCACTGGAAGCAGAGGAGGTAGCCATGAAGGCCATTAGACTCACAATGGTCGGGTGCTTTCTTGCAGTCACCGGCGCCGCGTTGGCGCAGTCTACGGACCTTCGGCTCACGCACGCCGAGGGCGAATTGCGTGCCACACTGCCCGATGGCGCCCTGTATTGGACTTATCGCTTCGGCGACGGCGCTCCACCGGGCGGTCCACGGCAGGTCGACCAGTACATCGAACTTGCTGACGGCGCCGTGCTCAATGCCGATGGACAGATGCTCAGGCGGCTGCCGGCGTTGCTCCAGAACAATGCTGGGACCATGGATGCGACCGGGAGTCGTGCCGCCGCCTGGGATCAGCCGGTTCTGCTCGTTTCTCCGCCCGCGGGGCAAGCTCTGCGGCACTTCTTTGATGCTGCCGGGAATGCCTGGGTGATCGTTCCAGTCTCGACCTCTTCCTGTCTCAAGGTTCGGCAATCCATCGGGCACACTGGGGGCTGGGGCTCTGCCGTCACTGTGCCGGTGGGCACGAGCGACATCTTCTCCCCGCAGATCGCCGTGGACCTGAGTGATCGCATCACGGTCGTGTTCCGCTCGGGTTACTACGGGCTGCGCTACGTTCGTTACACGCCCGGGACAGGCTGGGGTCCGTGCCAGCAATTCTATTCGACTGGCACCTTCTTCCAAGTAATCGAGATGGGCAGCGATGCGTTAGGCAACGTCGCCGTCGTGTTTGACGCAGGCGGGGCACGGTGCATCGTCTACAACGCCGCGAGCGGCGTTTGGGAACCGGCCTACCAGGTCTCGCCGAGCGGCTATTCCATCATGTTGCCGACCGTGCTTCACAACGCCGCCGTGGATGTGATGTACCTCGTGTACCGCGTGGTCTCCGGCGGCCCGGTCGGTCTTTACGCGCAGCGGTGGAATTCGGCGACGCGCACTTGGGGTCCGGCCGAGTTCCTGCCCGGCACGAGTGGAGCGTCTTTCTGCGGGGCCGGGCCGGGGTCGCGTTTCCCCAGCGTGGTCGGTTACGACGGCGAGGCCACCGTCTTCTGGGTCGATAGCGCCCACCACCCGCAGGCCAGCCGCACGGCGGGCGGTGTCTGGCAAACGGCCGTCGAGCTGGTGCCGTATGAGGCGGAAAGCCTGGAGGACTTCGCCAGCGCGGCCGCGAACCGCCTGGGCGATGCGGCGGGCATCGTGTCCTGCTGGGGGTCCGGGCTGAACCGTCTCTACGTGTTCCGCTATCAGCCCGGCGTCGGATGGCTGCCCCCCGAGAATCCCCACACGACCACATTCAACAAGTTTACGCGGGTGCGGCTCGGCTACTACCAGGGGCGACGGGCGGTGGCCACGATGATCGACCTGCAAGGCGGAATCGAGCAGCTCATCTCTTTGCTGTTTGATGGGATCACCTGGGCGCCCGGTATCCTCGACATCCCCGGCAACGATTCATCCTACTTTTCGGAGCTGACCCCCGACCGCGGCGAAGTGTTGCTGGTGTACGAGGGCTACGTGAACGAAGTCAGCCAGGGAGTCAAAGCGACCTTCCTGCGCGACGCGCACCCTGGCGACTTGAACTGCGACGGGGCGATCGACTTCGGCGACATCAACCCATTCGTCCTGGCGCTAACCGATCCGAGCCAGTACCAGCAGGCCTACCCGGACTGTGACTTCATGAACGCCGACATTAACGAGGATGGCTCGGTCGACTTCGGCGACATCAATCCGTTCGTGGCGTTGCTGGCGGGTTCGTGAACGGGACTGTGTGGCACGGTCCGCCGCGGCGGAGGCCGACGCTACGCGGGCGCTAGCGCGGGGGTTTTGCGCCGGCGCCGACGTTTCTTGACGACGCCCAGACGCGGGGCGTTCGGGGGGCGCGGGCCGAGCTCGTTGGCCGTGGCCAGCACCGAGCGCAGGTTGTCGCAGCAGGCATCCGCGCCCACCTCGCGCCACAGGCCATCGGCCCGGTTAAAGATGCCGCCGATGACGACGATGTTCATTGTCGGGCAGGTGCCCACCTCGCGGATGCGCTCGATCATGGCGCGGGTGATGGGGACCGCCTCGGGATGCGCGCCAAAGATGAGCAGGACTTGCGGGCGAAGCTGGCCGACCATGGCCAGGATCTCATCCTCGGGCACGCCGCCGCCGACCAAGAAGACCTCCCAGCCGTCGGCCTGGAACAGGTCGCCGACCATCTGCGCCCCGAGTTCCTCGTGGGTCGCGTCGGCGCAGGCAATCAGCAGGCGTCTGCCGCGTGGGGGTTGCTTGGGCAGATGCGCCTGCAACTGGTCGGCCGCGGTCCGATTAATGCGGCAGGCCATGTGCTCCGTCGCGGTGTTGATCCGGTCGTCGCGGTAGAGCCGCTCCACCTGGGCCATCGCCGGCCAGACGACGTCGCAGATCAGCTCATCGGCGGACAGGCCGTTACGCAGGGCGTCCGCGATCAACTCGAAGCATTCGGCCCGACGCCCCGCCAGAAGAGGTTGCAGGTAACGAGTGAGGAAGGGCTCCGGCATGGATGGAGTCTCCGCAAACTGGCCGTCGCTCGCCGCTTCCAGGCCCGGTCTGCCAGTCAGACCACGACGGACATTACCAACGCAGCCGCAGCATCCATGCCGACGGTGACAAACGCTCGGGATCAGGAACTGGTTGGAGGAAGAACCTCCCGCAGCCAACCAACCCTTGCCCGCTCGTGGCTATCGGGGGGCGCTGCGCTGCGACTTGAGCACGCGCACCGCGGGAAAACGCCCGCGGCGCGGCGGTTTGAGAATCTGCCAGAGCGTCCGAGAATCGCTCGGGACGGCAGAGTAGGTACGGCCGCGTTTTTCGGAACGTCCGAAACCCGCGCGGCGCCCGGCGGTTTCGCGGGTCAGAGTCTGCGCCCCGTCCGCGGGGGTCGATTCTGCGCCTCGGCGGCGCTGGACACGGAGGTCCGGCGCTGCGGGTATGTGGGGCCTCCGCCTTGACAGGCCACGCAGACGGTTTAACGTACCGCGAAATGGCGGCGGCCCGCGCGGCGCCAGGAGGCTCAGGGATGCGACATAGATGGAGCCGATATCAGAAATGGTGCGTGGCCCTGTCGAGCGGCGGGATCACGCTGGGCATCATCCAGGGTTTCGACATGATTAACTGGGCCTACTTCTTTACCCAGTTCCTGGCGCAGTGGCTGTCGATCCTGGTCACGCTCTTGCTCGGCGGACAGGTCAACCAGGGATTGGGAGGCACAGGGACCAGCGGAATCGGCCTTTGATCCGCTTCGCCGCCGAGCCGCGCACCGCCCGGCCGGTTGGCGCGCCCCGAGCCGGGCGTAGGAACCGTCTGGGTCGCAGCAAACACGGGAGATGAGCATGGATATCCCCGGCGCAACCGGTGTCCCGGACCGCGAGGCCCTGCAAAAGGCCGAGCAAGAGTCCGAGCGCCTGCACGAGGAGCTGAAGAAAGAGATCAAGAGCGAGGCCCGCGACATCGGCCTGCTGCGCAAAGAGCTCCGCATCACGGTCCCGGCCAAGATCATCACCGACCACATGGACCACAACTATGCCGAGCTGATGCACGACGCCTTCGTGCCCGGCTTCCGCAAGGGGCGGGCCCCGCGGCGGCTCATTGAGAAGCGCTTTGGCGCCGAGGTGCGGCAATCGCTCACCTCCTCCGTCGTCGCCCAGTCCTTTTTCGCCGCCGTGGAGAACCAGAGCCTCGACGTGCTCGGCGACCCGCTCTTCAGCATCCCCGTCGACTCGGGGACCAAGCTGATGGACATCGACGAGGCCTTGCAGCACCTGAAGCTGCCCGAAGCCGGCGATTTCAGCTACGTCTGCGAGCTCGAGCTGAAGCCGAAGTTCGAGCTGCCCGAGTTGAAGGGCATCCCGATCAAGACGCCGCAGGTCGAGGTCACCGACGCGATGGTCGATGAGCAGGTCTTGCAGCGCCGCAAGATCCGCGGGCGCGTGGAGCCGGTGTCCGCGGGCACGGCCGAGAAGGACGACATGGTGATCGCCGACGTCACCCTGACGGTCGACGGTCAGGAGGTCAAACGCGAGGAAAACGTCACCATCGGCGTGCGGCCGGCGCGGCTGGAGGGGATTGCCCTGCACACGCTCGACCAGGTGCTGACCGGCGTCGCGCCGGGCGAGACGCGCACGGCAGAATGCACGATCCCGGACGACTTCGAGCGCTCGGACTTGCGGGGTAAGCCCGGGCAGTTCACGTTCAAGGTCCACGAGCTGAAGCGGCTGGTTCCCGAGGCGCTACCGGAGTTTCTGAAGGCCTGGGGCTTTGACGACGAGGCGGAGGCGCGGCGCAGCTTCCGGCAGGAGCTGGAAACCGAGCACGAGCAGCTCGTCGAGCGGGCCAAAAAGGCCCAGGTCGAGCAGTACCTCCTGGAGCGCACCACGCTCGACCTGCCCCAGGACTTCTCCACGCGGCAGACCGAGCGGGCCGTGCTGCGGCGGGTGGTTGAGCTACAGCAGCGCGGGATGCCGATGACCGACATCGAAGCCAACATCGACGAGCTGCGCACGTCCGCCAAGGGGCAGGTCGCCAATGGCCTGAAGCTGGGATTCATCTTCGAGAAGGTCGCGGAGCAGCTCGAGGTGAACGTTACCGACGAGGAAGTGAATACGGAGATCGCCCGGATCGCCCGGTTGTATAACCGGCGGTTCGACCGCATCCGCGACGAGCTGCAGGCGCGCGGTTCACTGGACCAGCTCGTGGAGCAGATTCGCCAGAACAAGTGCGTCGACCAGTTGCTGGCCCAGGCCATGTTGGAGGACGCGTCTGCCGAACCGGCCAAGGCGAAGGCGCCGCGGCGCCGCCGTAAGTCGGCCAAGGCGCTCGAGGGCAGCGGCCCCGCGCATCCCGAGGAGAACCGATGACGTATTGGCCGGACCATCCGCGTTTCCAGGCGCAGGCCGGGACGCTCCAGGCTTGGCGGCAGATGGGGCTCAACGAGCTGCTGCTGGAAAACCGCATCATTTTCCTGGACCTGCCGCTGGACCCGCACATCACGATCAACAGCAGCACCGTGTGCTCGCACGTGATCAAGAGCATGCTGTACCTGCAGTCGATCAAGCGGGACCTGGACATCCACCTGTACATCAACTGCCCGGGCGGGGACATCGACGACACCCTGGCGATCTACGACACCATGCGCTTCCTGAACTGCGAGGTCGCCACGTACTGCGTCGGCGGGGCCGCCAGCGGGGCGGCCCTCATTCTCGCGGCCGGCAACAAGGGCAAGCGCTACGCCCTGCCGCACGCCAAGATCATGATCCACCAGCCGTGGGGCTACATCGCCGGCCAGGCCACGGACATGCGCATCCAGGCCAACGAGATCATGCGGGTGAAGCAGACCATGATCGAGATCCTGGCCAAGCACACCGGCAAGCCGGCGGAGCAGATTGCCAAGGACATCGAGCGCGACCGGTACATGAGCGCCGAAGAGGCGAAGGATTACGGTCTGATCGATGAGATCCTGGAAGAGGCCAAGATCGACAAGAAAAAGAAGTGAGAGGCATCCGACGCATGACCAGAATGCAGACGCTTGTCCCCATCGTCGTCGAGAAGGAAGGCCGCGCCGAACGCGCCTATGACATCTACTCGCGGCTCCTGAAAGACCGGATCGTCTTCCTCGGCGACGAGGTCGACGCCAACCTGTCCAACGTGGTCATCGCGCAGATGCTGTTCCTGGCCAACGAGGACCGCAAGGCGGACATCCACCTGTACATCAACTCGCCCGGCGGCTCGGTGTACAGCGGCATGGGCGTTTACGACACGATGCAGTTCGTGCCGTGCCCGGTGGCAACGTACGTACTTGGCGCGGCCGCCAGCATGTCGGCGCTGCTCGCCGCCGCCGGCACGCCCGGCAAACGCTTCGTGCTGCCGCACTCGCGGCTCATGATCCACCAGCCGCTGGGCGGAGCGAAGGGGCCGGCCACGGATATCCGCATCGAGCTGGACGAGATGCTCCGCACGCAGAAGCAGCTTTACGAGGTGCTGGCCAAGCACACCGGCAGGACGGTCGAACAGATCACGACCGACTGCGACCGGAATAACTGGATGGACGCCGAAGAGTCGGTCGCGTACGGCCTGGCGGACAAGGTCCTGGAGCGCATGCCGGAATCCGCGACCCCGGCGCTCAGGCCCGTAGAATCGTAGCCGTGTAGCACAGCCGCCTTCGGCTGTATGCGTCGATGCCTGCACGGCCGATCCCGGCGCGCCGGGACCGTGGCACCCGCGGTTAACGAGTAGCGTCGGCCCCCCGTGGCCGACGTGGAAGCCCCATGAAACCTCGAACCAGCCGGCATGCCGCTCTCACGCAACTGGCCGCCGGCCTCCTGGCGGCGTGGCTCGTCGCCGGCTGCCAGTCCCCTACCGAGGTCAGCCTCCGCCGCGAAATCGGCGACCTGCGCGAAACCATCAAGCAGAAGGACAACCAGCTCGTGGCCCAGAAAGCCTCCCTCGACGAGCTGGACAGCCAGCTTCGCGTCGCCCGCTCGATCTCGGAGGACGACCTCAAGCGAATCTTCTACCCCGAGAAGCTCATCATCGACAAACTCTCCGGCGGCGCGGACTATGACGGCCAGCCCGGCGACGACGGCGTCACGGTCTATCTCCAGCCGGTCGACAAGGACGGTGACGTGATCAAGGTCGCCGGCGACATCCGCATCCAGCTCTTTGATCTGGCCGCCCCGCCGCAGCGAAACCTCATCGGCGAGTACTTCATCCCCGTGGACCAGGTTGGCAAGTTGTGGCACGGGAAGCTGTGGACGGATCATTACAGCATCAAATGCCCGTGGCCCAAAGGCCCGCCGGAACATACGGAAGTCACGATCCGGGCCATGTTCGTGGACTACCTGACGAAGCGGGTCGTGTCCGCCCAGGCGACTTGCCAGGTGAAGTTGCCGCCGTAAGTTGGCAGATTGGTTCCAGCGTGCTGGCGGCGACGACCTCGGTGGAGAGCAGCGGTATGACTTGCGGTATCCGTATGGCCCCCGGCGGAGTGCTGGCCGTCGCGCTCCTGCTCGCGGCGAGCGCCGGGCCGGTTGGGCGAGCCGAGGCCCGTGCGGGCGGGCCGCATAGCACAGGCGAATTCACCTCCACCAGTGGCGGCACTGATCGGCCGAACGGACCGCCGGGCAGCGCAAGCAGTTTGTCCGACCCCGCCAAGCTCGACGCCCGGCGCGCGGGCGACTGCCTCCACGACCCAGCAGACGACTCGGACGGCGACGGCGTGCCCGACTGCACGGACAATTGCCCGGACGTTCGCAACGCCGATCAGGCGGACGCCGACGGCGACGGCATTGGCGATGCGTGCGATCCGTACTTTGGCAACAACAGCGCCGACGCCGATGACGACGGCATCGCCAATAGCCCGGACAACTGCCCCCGCGTCTTTAATGAGGACCAGGCCGACGCCGACGCCGATGGTGTTGGCGACGCCTGCGACAACTGCCCCGAAGTCGCCAATCCCATGCAGCCGGACACCGACGGCGATGGTGTGGGCGACGCTTGCGACAACTGCCGCGACCTGGGCAACCCCGCTCAGACCGACACCGACGGCGACGGCATCGGGGATGCGTGCGACAACTGTCCGCAGGCGGCAAACCCCGGGCAGATCGACGACGACGGCGACGGCCTCGGCAATGCCTGCGACAACTGCCCGGATACGGACAACGCGGACCAACTGGATAGCGACGGCAACGGTACGGGCGACGCCTGCGCGGCACTTCCTCCGAAACCGATCGACGGCTGCGGAAGTCCGTGCGCCACGCTGCCGAGCGTGGCCCTGCTGCTCGCCTTTCTGAAAGTCGGGCGGGGCAGAAAGAGGGGATAGCACCCTGGCGGTGGCCGGTTGGCCCTCGACGGCCGGCCGCTACATCACGTGTGGCACCTGTGGCACCGGCGTCTCGCCGGTGATCTACGGCCGGGACAGAGCCCGGCCGCTACTGGCGCTGGGTGACCGTCGCGTCGCCGGCGTAGCCGGTCAGGTACAGGAACTGGTTCTGCGTGATCACCGGGATGAACATCTTTTGGGCCCGCTCGACCAGGGCGCGGAAGCGGCTGCGCTCCAGTTCCTTCTGCTGCGCCTGGTCGCGGACCACCTCACTGGCCTTCGCCTCGGCCCCGGCGCTCGGAACCGCCGGCGGCAGCCCGATGACCACGTAGTCGACCGATTCGTCCACATCGTCGACCACCTGGCCACCCCACTGCCGAATCAGGGCCGTCACTTCTTCCACCCCGTCGTAGTCGATGACTCCGTCATAGTTCAGGTCGAAATCGCCGCGGACCACGAACTTCGGTGCGCGGTTCCGCTCGTAGGCGATGTTGACCACGATATCAGCCTCGAGGATGGGCTGCAGCGGAGTCCGGCGCGTCACGCGGCACTCGGCGGTGTCCTCCATCACGGTCACCACCTCGAGCGACGCTTTGCCGCGCAGGTCGCTTGAGGCTTCGCGGTTGGGTGAATAGACCTCAAAGCCCATGCCGGGCCTGATCTTATCGGCGGCGCCGAGGTTAACGTAAACCACGTCGCTGCCGGGAATCGCCCGCAGGATGCGCCCGTCCGCCTTGGTCAGAATGGCATTCGGATTGAAGCCGCCGGGCTTGAGGGCCTGAATCTTCTTCTGCAAGTCGTCGACCACGGTCTTGAGCTGGCCGATCTCGATGTCCTTGTCCCGCACCAGGGTGTTCCCCTCGCGCTTGAGCGTCTGGAGCTGCCCCTCGCTGGCATCCAGCGCACTCTGCACCTCGCGGAATTGGGCATCTTTCTGCTGCAGCGCCGTGAGCTTCTCCTCCTGCGCCTGCCGGAGCTGCCCGCCCAGGCCCGCCACCTGGGCCCCAAACTGCTCCTGCACGGACTTGAGCTGCTCGGTAAGCGCGGCCTTGTCGCGCTGCAAATCCTGGACCTGGCGCCCAAGGGCTTCGCGCGTGGCCTTCTCCTGCGCGAACAGCTCGCCCAGATTCGTCAGCGCGGGGAGCAGCGCATCGCCCTTGTTGATCACGCCCGGCAGGCGCGCCGCGAGGCCGTCCGCGGCCTGGTCGGCCTGCGCCAGCACCGCCGCCCCCACATCCTCCTCCACGCCGGTCACCCGCTTGGTCAGCCGGTGCAGGTCATCGCTCATGGCGGCGAAGACCTTGGTCTTGCGGGCGGTGGCCTCATTGCTGTAGTACGGCGGCGGATTCCCGTAGTCTTCCAGCTTCCTTTGCGCAGCCTGGTAATCGCTGGCGTACTTCTTGTTCTTGGTCAATTGAAAGATAAACAGCCCCAGCGAGGCCACACTCACCACCGCGAACGCGACCAGCCCGTACAGCAGCCCAACCTGGCCGCCGCGCGACGCGAAGGGACGACCGGCCATTGCACACTCCTACAGATCCCTTACCGGTCCCATCAGGCGCACCCGCCGCCAGCATCTTCCGGCGGCTCTCCCTGGTGCGGGCGCACTTTTCGACGGCGGGAGTATCGGACAACCGCCGCCGCTTGTCAAAAGGCAAAAAAAACAGGCACGAGGCCACGAAGCCACGGAGCCACGAAGGGGAGCGGGTGCTTGCGACGGCGGGGGCGGCATGAGATTATGGCGCATACGAGGCAGTCATGAGCAAGCCAGCCAAGCGACTTAAGTTCGAGGAAGCCATGCAGCGGCTCGACGCCATTGTCGAAGCCATGGAGTCGGGCGAGATCGGTGTCGAAGAATCCATCGCCAGGTACGAGGAGGCGATGGGCCTGGCCGCCCATTGCCGGCAGATTCTCGACCAGGCCGAGCAGCGGATCCAGAAGATCCAGCTTGACGCGGCCGGCCAGCCGCAGGTGACGCCGTTTGAGCCCCCCGAGCCCACGCCCGGCGAGGACGACGAGCACGGCCAGCAGGCCGACGACGAGAAAACCGAGAGCTGACGATACCGCCTGGTATCCCGCGTCGGACTTCCCATGTTGACCAGGGCCACTACCACGCTGCGCAGCCTCGCCGGCGGCCTGCTCGACGCGGCTCTCCCGCAAACCTGCGCCGCCTGTGGCGAGTGGATACCCGGATCGGCGGGCTTGATGTGCGCCGCGTGTGACGAAGAGGTGACGACGGCTCTGGCCAGGCCGTACTGTGTGCGCTGCGGCCGGACCATGCCACGGCCGGCCATCCATGATGACGCGTGCGCTCGATGCAAGAGCGAGCCATTCTGGAACGTGGCCGGCGTCGCCCGCGTCGGGGTTTACACGCCGGCGCTCCGGTCGCTGCTGCTCGGCCTGAAGTTCCACGGGCGCGAGCGGAATGCGGGCTACCTGGCCAACCGGCTGGCCGCGGCATTGCGAGGCTGCGGCTGGCTGGAGCGGCTCGACTTTCTCGTCCCGGTCCCCATGCACTGGCTGCGCCGCCTGCAACGGCCTTGCGACCACGCCCGGCTGCTCGCGGAGGCGCTCGGGCAGCGTATCCACGTGCCGGTGATCCGGCTCGTCCAGCGCAGCAAGCACTCGCCGAGCCAGATCGGGATCACGAGCAAGACCGCCCGATTTGAGAACGTGAAAGGCTGTTTCGGGCCGCCGCGACGGTACTGGCCACCCTGGCCCAGCCCGAGTGTGGCCGGCAAGACGGTCTGCATCGTCGACAATCTGATGGCAACGGGGGCCACGGTCACGGAAGTGTCGAAAGTCCTGCGCCGCGCTCGTGCGAAGCGCATCTACGCGGCGGTCGTCGCCCGACCGGCCGGTCCCGGCGACCCGGTCCCGGCGGTACCGCCGGATGAAGCGATGCCGGTCTGAGCGGGTGCCACGGCTGTGTCAGGCGTGCGTCGGCTTCTGGCATCGCGTGCCTCACGGCCGGCACGGCCGTGGCACCCGCGATCGTGCTGCGCTCAATCGAGCGACGCTTCGTCCAGCAGCCGTGTCAGCTTTCGGCGATTGTCCTCCGAAAGTCCGCACAGCGGCAGGCGGAATTCGTCGGTACACAGGCCCCTGAGCGCCAGGGCGGTCTTGATCGGAATCGGGTTTGTATCCAGTGAGAGCAGGGCCTTGGCCAACGGGTACAGTTCGCGGTGCGCCGCGCGGGCCGCTGCCATGTCGCCATTGAGTGCCGCGTCGGTCAGGCGCTTGACCGTTTTCGGTGCCAGATTCGAGAGCACGCTGATCACGCCCACTGCCCCGATGCTCATCAGCGGCAGCGTTAATGGGTCATCGCCCGACAACACCGCGATGTCGCACGCCGCCATCAGGTCGGCTGCACCGGCCACGCTGCCCGTCGCGTGCTTGACGGCGACGATGTTCTCGTGCGCCGCGTGCAGGCGTTTGATCGTCTCGACCGAAATCTCGACGCCGCACCGGCCCGGGATGTTGTACAGGACGATCGGCAGCTCCGTGGCGGCGGCGACGGTCGAAAAGTGCCGGAAAAGGCCCTCCTGCGAGGGCTTGTTGTAGTAGGGCGCAACGACCAGTAGCGCGTCGGCCCGGCAGTCCGCATTCAGCCGGGCGAGGTCAACCGTCTTCGCCGTACAATTCGTGCCCGAGCCGGCCAGGACCGGGACACGCCCGCGGGACAGCCTGGCGACGCACGAGACGACTTCACGATGCTCCGTCTCAGACAGCGTCGGCGACTCGCCGGTGGTGCCGCAGGGAACGAGGCCGTCGACGCCGGCGTCTAGTTGTCGCTGGACTAGACGTTCGAGTGCCGCCATGTCCAGCTTGCCGTCGCGAAACGGAGTGACCAGGGCCGTTAGTGTGCCGCGAAGAGTTTTCATTGTGCCTCCGTGCCGGCCGGGACAGAGCCCGGCCGCTACACCCGGCCGACGCGGGGGTCGGCCGCTACATCAGACGGCCTCCGTAATCGCCGCCCAGATGGTAAGCGCGTCGCGCAGGGCACGCACGTCGTGCGTCCGGATGAACTGCACGCCGTGCTGCACCGCCCACAACTCGGTCGCCAATGTCCCGGCCCCGCGCTGCTCGACCGGCCGCGGGTCCGCACCCGCACCCAGCACGCTACCGATGAACGACTTGCGCGACGTGGATACGCATAGCGGCAACCCGAGGGCCGTGAGCCGGTCGAGGCCCCGGAGTACCGCCAAGCTCACCGCCGGATCGCGGCCGAGGAAGAAGCCCATTCCCGGATCGAGGATCAGGCGTTGCCGGGCGATGCCCGCCGCCTCCAACTCGGCTATCCGGCTCTCGAAAAACCCGACGATGCGGCTGACGATCGCAGCGGGATCGATGTCCAGTCGCTCGGCCCGGGCGACGGCCGCCGTCGAGTGCATGAGGATCACCCGCGCGGCGGAGTCGCGCACGGCCGCGACCGCGTCGGGATCGCGGAGGGCGGTTACATCATTGATGATCTCGACGCCGAGCTTCAGCACGGCCCGCATGACGGCCGGCTTGTACGTATCGACACAGACGCGAACGCCGTCCTGCTGCAACGCCCGGAGCACCGGCGTCAGACGGGCGATCTCCTCTTCCGCGGACACGTCTTCAGCGTCGGGGTGCGTGGATTCGGCGCCAAGGTCAACGAGGGCGGCCCCGTCCGCCATCAACTGGCGCGCGTGGGCGATGGCCCGCTGCGGCGCGAAGAAACGCCCGCCGTCAGAGAACGAATCGCGCGTGATGTTGACGATCCCAATGATCTCCATCGCGAACGTTGTCCTCGCCCGGGTCACCGCGGTTCCTGTCTTGCAATCGCGGCGCCGCGGGTCATCATGGTAGCAGGTTTCGGGCCCGTGGGCCCGGCGAGCGAGCATTGGGCCACCAGACAGTGAGGATGCTAAGATGACCGCCAAAGAAGTAATCCGGCAAATCGTGGAATTTTGCCACATGGTAACGCGGAGCTATGTCGACGACCTGACCGACAAGGACCTGCTCGTCCGGGCGGTGCCGGGAGCCAATCACATCGCTTGGCAGCTCGGCCACCTACTCTCCGGCGAGCACGAGATGCTGAAGAACATCGGTCAGAACCCGCCGCCGTTGCCGCGCGGCTTTGTCGAGGCCCACACCAAGGAGACGGCCAGCTCTGACGATCCGGCCAAGTTCTTCAAGAAAGCCGACTATCTCGGGCTGATGGACAAGATGAAGGCGGCGTCGCTCGCCGCGATCGACGCGACCCCGGACCAGAAGCTCGACCAGCCCGGCCCCGAGTCGATGCGCGAATACGCCCCGACCAACGCCGCCGTCCTGACGCTGTTCGGCACCCACTGGCTGATGCACGCCGGGCAATTCGTGCCGATCCGGCGCAAGCTGGGCAAGGCGGCGATGTATTGAGCCGCGCAGCCGTCGTGGCAAGACACGCCGATGGACGCGTCAGCAACGCCCCGCCTAGCCGATGATGCCCGTCGCCGTACCTGCGCGGGTTGCGGGCGGGCACTTCCGGCCGACGCCTCCGTTGAGCGGTGTGCGCATTGCGGCCTGCCCGTCCTAGCGTACGTGGGCAGCGATAGTGATTCGGCCAGTGTGATCGAGCGCGACACGCGGTGCCGGCGCTGCGGGTACAACCTCCGCGGCCTGGCGCGTGAGGGACTGTGCCCGGAATGTGCTGCACCCGTCAGCGTGTGCGCGCGCCAGGATTTCCTGTGCTTCGCCGAGCCGCGCTATGTCGCGAAGCTGGCCCGGGGGGATCGCTGGATCAGCCGCGGGCTGACGCTGGCGGTGGTGGCGCTTTTGCTGTTGGTCGTCGGGTTCGTCCTGGTAATCGTTTCTCCGCCGATGGGCCCGATGGAGGACGTCATCGCTCAGGTTTGGGGTACGTCCTACGCGCTCCTCGCAACGTGCGGAGTACTCATATTCCTCACCGGCGTGTGGCTGATTACCAGTGGCGAACCGGGGGTCTCGGCCGGCTGGCGCCGCGACCGCGCCCGAAAGCTGGTGCGCTGGGGTCTGTTTGTCGGTGCGCTGAGCTTCGGCTTCGAAAGTTGGCTGCTGTTGCGGACGCCGCCCGTGGCGGTCGCGGTCGCCGTTATGTTGGTTTCGTTCGGCTGCTCCGTGTTCGGCGTAGTCGGGCTGACGGCGTATTTTCACTATGTGCGGGACGTGGCGGCCCGCATTCCCGATCGCCGCCTAGCGGCGCGGGCGGCTACGTTGGCCTGGAACCTGGCCCTCGTCACGGGAATCCTGGTGCTGATCGGGGCCATCACGAGGATCGGAGCATGGGCGCCGACGCTGCTATCGAGCGGCCCTACGCCTGCTTCCACTACCGCGCAGGCGATCCCCATGGGCGGGCCGCCCGGTGCGTTGCAGGTGCTCGACCCGTGTATCGGCAGCATAGCGCGACTGGCCGCTCTGGTGCTGTTCTTGCGCGCCATTCGCCTGCACTCGCATCTGCGAAAGCCGCTCGAGCAGCAGGCCGCACTGGCCAGAGAGCATTGGCGGGCGTGGACTGGGGGCGCGTAGGTTGGAGTGCGATAACGGGCCTGCATGCTGCCGGCGAGCCAGACCCTGCCAGCCAACATGTGACTGGCCAGTCGTCCGTCAACGTTTGATTCGCGGGCTCGATGCCGGTGTGCCACCCAGTCCTGTGGCCTAGTCTTCGCCGCGCGTCAGCAGCACGTTTACCGCTTTGGCGATGACGTTCACCCGGTCGCCCTGCTTGAGGTTCAGGTCCTGGAGCGAGTCGAGGGTCATCACGGAGCACATCGTCGCCGGCGTGTTGACCTTGACCGTGACCTGGCACATGACCGTGCCGCGCTTGATCTCGACGACTTCGCCTTGCAGTTGGTTCCGCGCGCCGTACTTCATGGTGATTCTCCTTGCTACAGGCCCGATGATTGCGCATGGTCGACGAGGCGTTCTCCGACCGCGCTACTTGTTGCCCGAACGGCGTTATCGGGCGTTATTGTACCCCGCGCCAGGCCCGGTACAATAACCGTTTCGGCTGGGGTGGTGATGTGAAGCGCAACACGTCCCCCACCGACAGACCCACAATCCCTGCGGGAGTTACGGCATGAAGATCCTCATTGCGGACAAGTTCGAGAGCTTTGGAATCGCCGAGCTCAAGAAGCTCGCCGACGACGTGGTGTGCGAGCCGGGACTGAAGGACGCGGCACTGGCCCAGCGGGTCAGTGAGCTGGACCCGGCGATCCTCATCGTGCGTTCGACCAAGGTGAACGCCGAGGCGCTCAAGGCCGGCAAGCAGCTCAAGGTGGTCATCCGCGCGGGGTCCGGGGTCGACAACATCGACGTGCCCGCGGCCAAGCAGCGCGGCATCAAGGTCGCCAACTGCCCGGGCATGAACGCGGTCGCGGTCGCCGAGCTGGTCATGGGGCTGATGATCGCGCTCGACCGGCGGATCGCCGACAATGTGGCGGACCTGCGGGCGCACAAGTGGAACAAGAAGGAGTACAGCAAGGCCCGCGGGCTGAAGGGCAGCACGCTGGGGATCGTCGGCCTCGGGCGCATTGGCAGCGAGGTCGCCAAACGGGCGCTGGCATTCGACATGCACGTGCTGTGGTACGACGTGATCCCGAACCTGAAAGGGCCGGACCATTCGAACTGCCAGCGGACCGAGCTCGACCGCCTGTTCCGCGAGGCCGACATCGTGACCCTGCACGTACCCGGCACGGGCGACACCAAACACCTGGTCAACGCGCAGCGCCTGGCGACCATGAAGCCCAACGCCGTCATCATCAACACCAGCCGGCCTTCGGTCATCGACGAGCCGGCGCTGATTGCAGCCCTCAAAGAGGGGCGCATTCGGGCGGCGGGCATCGACGTTTATGACAACGAGCCGCCGCCGGACGCGAAGACCATCGAGTCGCCGCTGGCGGACCTGCCGAACGTGTACGGGACGCACCACATCGGGGCGTCCACGGACCAGGCCCAGACGGCGGTCGCCGAAGAGACGGTCCGCATCGTGCGGGAGTTCACGAAGACCGGCCAGGTGCTGAACTGCGTGAACGGGTAGGGCAGGTGGAGCGCAGCGACACCTGCCGCAAGGTGCGGGTACAGCGCAGGGTAGGCCGGGTTGCCCGGCAGGTCGCGCTGCGCTTGACCTGCCCTACACGGCCGCCCGGCTACACAATGCCGATAGGGTGACTAGAATCTCGCGTTGGTGCCGCGGGCTGTACACGGGCTGCCGCATTGACCCCAGGAAGCGGGTTCGCCGTGCCTCGTGAAGTCATCCACATTCCGTGTCGCGTAGAGTCGCTCTCCATCCTGTCCGCGGACGGCCAGGTCGACCCGGCGCTTGAACCCGAGATCGCCGGCGCCGACTTGCTCCGGCTGTACAAGACCATGCTGCTGGCACGCCGCCTGGACGAGCGCTGCGTGATGCTCCAGCGCCAGGGCCGCATGGGCACCTATGCACCGAACAAAGGCCAGGAGGCCGCATCGCTCGGGCCGGCGTACGCCCTGCGTCCAGAGGACTGGCTGGTGCCGGCGTTCCGCGAGTGTGCGGGCCTGCTGTGGCGCGGCTGGCCGCTGCCGACGTGGATGCTCAGTTGGGGCGGGTACGAAGCCGGCAACGTCGTGCCGGAGGGCATTCACGATTTGCCGATCTCCGTGCCGATCGCGTCACAATGCCAGTACGGCATGGGTATCGCCTGGGGCTGCAAGCTCCGCGGGCAAGGCCAGGTGTGCGTTACTTTCTGCGGCGACGGCGCTACCTCCGAAGGGGACTTTCACGAAGCGCTGAATTTTGCCGGCGTCTACAACCTGCCCCTGGTCATGGTCGTGCAGAACAACGGCTGGGCGATCTCCATTCCGCGGCGCTGCCAGACCGCGGCCCAGACGCTCGCGCAAAAAGCGGTCGCCTACGGGTTCGACGGCCTCCAGGTCGACGGGAACGACATCCTGGCGATGATCGTGGCCGCGCGCGAGGCAGTCGAAAAGGCCCGCACGGGCGCCGGACCCACGCTGATCGAAGCGGTTACCTATCGTCTGTCGATGCACACGACCGCCGACGACCCGAAAAAGTACCGCAAGGAGGAAGAAGTCAAGGAGTGGGAGCCGCGCGACCCGCTGCTGCGGTTCAGCACGTATCTCCGCAAGAAGAAGCTGCTGAATCCCGGCGTCGAGAAAGTCATGGACGAGGAGATCGCCGCGGAAATCGCGGCCGCGACACAGGCGTATGAGGCGTGTCGCGCGGACCCGGTCGAGTTTTTTGAGCACATGTACGCCGAGATGACGCCGGAGCTGCGCGCGCAGCAGGCGGAACTGAAGGCGTACCTCGCGAGCCAGCACAGCACGGCCCCGCAGCCCGATGCGGCCCGCGTTTGATTGCCAGAGGATGCCCACGTGCCGCAACTGACGATGGTGAAGGCCCTCAACCTCGCCCTCGCGGAAGCCATGCGCGAGAACCCAAACGTCCTGGTGCTGGGTCAGGACGTGGGACAGGACGAAGGCGTCTTCCGCGTCACCGAGGGGCTGTTACAGGAGTTCGGGTCCAATCGCTGCATCGATACGCCGCTGGCCGAGGCCGCCATCGTCGGGGCCGGCATCGGCCTGGGGTTCACCGGCTTTGTGCCGGTATGCGAGCTGCAGTTCGACGGCTTCTCGTTCCAGGCGTTTCACCAGGTCGAAAACCACGTGCGGCGGTTCCGCAATCGCACGCGCGGGCGGTACTCGTGCCCGCTGGTCATCCGGATGCCCTATGGCGGCGGAATCCGGGCGGTCGAGCACCACAGCGAGGCGCCCGAGGCGACTTACGCTCACCTCGCGGGGCTCAAGGTCGTGATCCCCTCCGGGCCGCGGAACGCACGGGCCTTGCTGCGGGCCGCGATCCTGGACCCTGATCCGGTCATCTTCTTCGAGCCCAAGGCCCTCTACCGGGCCGTGCGCGAGGAGGTGCCCGAGCAGCCCGAGACGATGCCGATCGGCAAGGGCGTCGTTGCGCGGCGCGGCAAGGACGTCACGCTCATCTCGTACGGGGCCATGCTCCGCACCACGCTGGAAGCGGCGGAGGAACTCGCCGAGGAACACAGCGTCGACGCCGAGGTGCTTGACCTGCTGTCGGTCGCTCCGCTGGACGGCGCCCTGATCAACGAGTCCGTACGCAGGACAGGCCGGGCGGTGGTGGTACACGAGGCGCCGCGGCACTGCGGCGTCGGGGCGGAGATAGTCGCGCGCATCGTCGAGGAAAGCCTGCTGTATCTGGAGGCCCCCATCCGCCGGGTCACGGGCTTCGACACGATCATCCCGTACTTCTCAAACGAGCTGACGTACCTGCCGGACACGGGCCGGGTGGTGCAGGCGGCGCTGGAGACCGTCCGGTTCTGAGCGCGCCCGCGCCGGAACCGTAGGGCAGGTCGAGTCCGCATCAGCGGGCGAGACCTGCCAGGACCACTCACGCTTTAAGGCCTTGGCAGACGACCTGCAGTGGCAGAATACAGCGCGGCTTGCTTTTGTAATCGTGGGGCTTGTCGCGAATCTCGGCCGCAAGCTGCTCCGCCTCGGCGGACTTACGTACCAGAACCCCGACCAACTTACCGGGCAACTGGAAGTCGCCCCGACACCGCCATTCCCGCTCATGCAGCCAACTGACCCATCCAGCCTCGCTCACTTCCAGGCGCACGACTCGCCACAGCTCGGCCTTTGGTATTCGTAGGCTCGTGACTTCGTCGTTCGAGAGGTACATCACGGGGCGACAGCCCGCCTTGTACGCGTACGTCTTCGTCACGAAGATGCCGTATGGCTCATAGCGCGGGCTCTTGGAACTCGCATCTGTCGGATTCAGCACGTACTTCAGCGAAGCGAACGGCACATCCATGAAGCACGCTGCCCTGGTTGCCCCCTTCACGAAGCCCGCCCTACCGCTTCCCGACACCCGACCGGTTCGCAGGATGCTCTCTAGGTTATCAAGGGCCGAGAACCCGTCCACGTCGTCCGTGTTGCGCGTCAGATGCACTAGAAACGGTGTCAAGTCGGGCCGGGCGTGAAACGGAAGATCTTCAAAGCGAACTGGCACCTTGCCCTCCATGACAGTGACGCGCACGACCACTACCGTACCGTCCACAAGGAATCGTGGCAACGGAGCTGTGCGGGTGAAGACCAGCACGCGATCTGTCACCGGCTCACCCGCCCGGCAGGTCTCGCCCGCCTCTGGCGGATTCGACCTGCCGTACCCTACGCCGCTGGTGTGGTCGCGCTGGGCACGATACGCTCCCTCCATGCCGACGTACATCCGCTGGCGGGAAACGGGTGCCACGTACTTCTTCACACTCGTCACGTATCAGCGGCGAGCCATCTTGACCGGGCCGGTAACCCGCGATCTGCTCCGTGTGGCGTTCGACCACGTGCGCGCCAAGCGCCCGTTCAAGATGCCGGCGTGTGTACTCTTGCCTGACCATCTGCACTGCATTTGGGCCCTGCCACCCGACGATGACGATTTTCCGGTGCGTTGGCGCCAGATAAAGGAGGACTTCACGCGGGCCTATCTCGCCGCCGGGGGACGCGAGGCGCGGCCCACCGTAAACCAGCGCCAACAAGGCCGGCGAGGCGTGTGGCAGCCACGATATTGGGAACATCGCATTCGCGACGAGCGAGAGTACGTCCAGTATCGGGATTACATCCATATGAACCCGGTGAAGCACGGCCACACGAGTACGCCGGAGGAGTGGCCCTGGTCGACCGTCCACGCACATCTGCAGAGGGGGGAACTGGCCCCTGACTGGTGGAATACGGTTCGGCTGGTGCTGCCGGACATCGGCGAATAGTCCGGCGCGCAATGTCGCATTGTAGATGTAGGGCAGGTCGAGTCCGCCCGCCTGGCGGACGAGACCTGCCACGAATGGGACACCTTGGCATACCTCCCCGCCCTTTTGGCAGGTCTCGTCCGCTCACGCGGACTCGACCTGCCCTACCCGGACGGCTACACTGCTGCGTACATGACCGGGGATCGGCCGGCTATCGGCGACAGGCAAAGCGAACTTTAGGACGCGAGGCATGTTCGAGTTCAAGCTGCCGGATCTGGGTGAGGGGGTTCACGAAGGCCAGATCATCAACGTGCTGGTCAAAGAAGGCCAGACAGTGTCCGAATACGAGCCGCTGCTCGAGATTGAGACCGACAAGGCCGCGGTCGAGATTCCCGCACCCAAGGCCGGCGTGGTTGCGAAGATCCACGTGGAGCCAGGCCAGGTCGTCAAGGTCGGCCAGGTGCTGGTCACGATCGATGACTCCGGTGCCCCGGCGCCCGCCGGCGATGGCCGCACCCGCGCCGCCGCCGCCGCACCTGAACCTGCCCGCGAAAAGGCGGCCAGGCCACCCGCGCCACACCCCGTGGCGACGGCGCCAGCAGCACCTGCGGCGCGCGCAATGACCGGCCCCGTCGCGGCGGCCCCGGCGGTCCGCAAGCTGGCCCGCGAATCCAACGTCGACATCCATCGAGTACCTGGCAGTGGTCCCGCGGGACGCATTCTCCGCGAAGACGTGGAGCGTTTCGCTGCCGGCCAACGGTCGCCGGCAGCGCCTGCGCCGGTTGCGGCGCCTCCGGGTGAACGGCCGGATTTCAGCCAGTACGGCCCGGTGCGCCGCGAAGCGGTGCCGCAAATCCGCAAGACCATCGCCCGCCAGATGACGCGCGCGTGGCAGAACGTGCCGCGCGTCACGCATTGCGATACGGCGGACATCAGCGATTTGGAGCGCAACCGCCAGCAGTACAACGCGGCGTTGAAGGAGGGCGAGACCAGGCTCAGCCTGACCGCGATCGTGACCAAGGCCGTCGCCGCCGCGCTGCGCGATTTCCCCATGCTCAACAGCAGCTACGACCCGGCGACGGAAGAGATCATCTACAAGGACTACATCCACATTGGCATCGCGGTCGACACGCCGCGCGGGCTGGTGGTGCCCGTCGTGCGGAACCCGGACCACAAGTCCCTGCCGCAGATCGCAGCCGAGCTGGTCGACCTGAGCGGGCGTGCGCAAACGCTGAAGCTGGAGATCGCGGAGCTGCGCGGAGCGACGTTCACGATCACCAACGTCGGCGCGATCGGCGGTGTGTTTGCGACGCCGATGGTGAATTACCCGGAGGTCGGCATCCTGAGCCTCGGTGCGGCGAGCCAGCAGCCGGTCGTCCATGACGGGCAGATTGTGCCGCGGGTGATTCTGCCGCTGTCGCTGTCGTTCGATCACCGGGTCGTGGACGGAGCCGACGCGGCGCGGTTCACGGCCAAGGTCGTTCGGTCGCTGGAGAACCCGTTGCGGTTGATCAGTCTGGCATGAGCGTACGTAGGGCAGGTCAAGCGCAGCGCGACCTGCCGTGGCGACGCAAACGCATCGTCGCAGGTCTCGTTCCTCGACCTGCGCTACGGACCGGACCGGGCAAGAACCGTTGCAGGTCGCCCCGGCGGGGCGGGGGTTGGTAGCCGGGGGCACAGCCCCCGGTTAAGATCGTGCAACCATCAGAGCCCCAGCGGGGCGACGGTGATTCGGACAGCCAACGTGCCCAATTCGTACACCTGCCTTTACTACCACGTAATCTTCAGCACGAAGGACCGCTTGCCGCTGATCGACCCGGCGCTGCGCGACCGTCTGCACGAATATATGGGCGGCATCGTTCGCGATGAGAAAGGCCGCCTGCTCGCCGCCGGCGGGACACCCGATCATGTCCACCTCTTGCTGTCTTTGCACCCCCAGAAGGGACTGTCGGACATCCTGCGGCAGATCAAGGCCAGTTCGTCGCGCTGGATGCACGAAACGGTCGCGAGCTTACGCGACTTCGCATGGCAGGATGGGTATGGTGCGTTCACGGCGAGCTACTCCAGCCTAGCGCAGGTCAAGCAGTACATCGCAAACCAGGAGCAGCATCACCGACGCGTCTCGTTTCAGGAGGAGTTCGTTGAGTTCTTGCGGCGCCACGAGCTTCAATACGACGAACGGTACGTCTGGGCGTAAATCGTTACACGTCCCAGGCAGCGCGCGAGGGAACAGCCACCAGCACCCCGCTGGGGCTCGGGTCCTTCCGCCCCTGATTCCGGGTTCTTCCGGGAATTCCGCGGTGCTTTCTCGTGCCGGTCCAAGGTCTGGCTGTTCATTGACGTGGCGCGCCCGGGCACGTTTTTCTCCGCCCCGTAGGGGGCGTGGGTCAGTAGCCGGGGGCGCAGCCCCCGGTGGCAGCGCGCCACCGGCATGCCCGAGCCCCAGCGGGGCGCCGGTGAGTTGGGGTAAAGCGCTACCGACGCCCCGCTGGGGCTCAGGGTCTTCCGCCCCGTGTTCCGTGGGCTGCCGCCCACGGCTACTGACCTGCGCCCCATCCGAGTTTGTGAAAAAATCGAACCCACCTCTCGGGAATGCCATGTTCGGGTGTCGGACCCCACCCTCCGATGGTCGAACATGCCATTCCCGGAGGTGGGGGTTGGAAAAATTCACAAACTCATCCGGGGCGGGCCACTTCGGGCTACGGAGCGCTCTGGTTGCACATCGGCTCCGCGACAACCGCACTCCCAGGAATTCCCGGATGATCCTGATTCCGGGGGCTGCGCCCCCGGCTACTGACCACCGCCCCTCCGGGGCTAGCGGTTGCACGACACGGGTGCCAGCATGGTAGTCGGCGAACTGCTGGAAGAAACGGACCTGGTCGTCATCGGCGGCGGGCCGGGTGGGTATGTCGCCGCGTTTCGGGCGGCGGACCTGGGCGTGCAGACCACGCTCGTGGACGACAACGCGGCCCTGGGCGGCGTGTGCCTGCGCGAGGGCTGCATCCCGTCCAAGGCCCTGCTGCACGTCGCGCACCTCATCCACGACGCCGCGGACGCCGGGTCTTTCGGCGTCACTTTTGCGCCGCCCAAAATCGACGTCGCCAAGCTGCGTGAATGGAAGCAGTCGGTGGTCGAGCGACTCTGCGGCGGGATTAGCACCCTCGCCAAGAAACGCGAGGTCCGCGTGGTGCAAGGCCACGCGCATTTCGAGGACTCGCGGACCGTGCGTGTCGCAGGCGACGGGGCCTTCCGCCTCAGATTCAAGCACGCGATCATCGCCACCGGGTCGCGGCCCAAGCTGCTGCCGGCCAGCCTGGTGCCGCCGGAGTGCTGCACCGGGTCGCGCGAGGCCCTCAACCTGGAAAGCATCCCCAAGAGGTTGCTGGTCATCGGCGGCGGCTATATCGGCCTGGAGCTCGGGCAAGTGTACGCGGCCCTCGGCAGCCAGGTGACCGTCATCGAGGTCCTCGATCGCATTCTGACCGGGGTCGACGACGACCTGGTGCGGCCGCTCGCCGCCCGCCTCAAGAAGCAGTTCGCGGCCATCCACGTTGGAGCGGCCCTGGAATCGGTCAAGAAAACCGGCGACGAGATAGAGGTCGCATTCAGCCAGGCGGGGCAGCGGCAGACCCTCAAGTTTGATCGAATCCTCGTTTCCGTTGGGCGCCAACCGAACTCCGACCAGCTCGGCCTGGAGAATACGAAGGTGGCCGTCGACGAGCGCGGCTTCGTCCAGATCGACGAGGCCCGGCGCACGACCGACAAGCGCATCTACGCGATCGGCGACGTAGCGGGCAACCCGATGCTGGCCCATAAGGCGAGCCGCGAGGGCATCGTCGCGGCCGAAGCGATCGCCGGCCGGCCCACCGTGTTCGATGCGCGGGCGATTCCGGCGGTCGTCTATACCAGCCCCGAAATCGCCTGGTGCGGCTTGACGGAGAGCGAAGCGAAGCAGCAGGGCGTTGAGGTCAAGGTGGGCAAGTTCATGTGGGGCGCCTCGGGGCGAGCCATCGCGATGGGCCGTCCGGAGGGTCTGACCAAGGTCATCGCGGACCCCCAGACCCAGCGTGTCCTCGGCGTCGGCGTCGGCGGCGAACGCGCCGGCGACCTCATCGCCGAAGCCGTCCTGGCCATGGAAATGGGTGCGACGGCCGAAGATTTGGCGCTGACGATCCATCCCCATCCCTCGATATCAGAAACCCTCATGGAGGCCGCGGAAAGTGTCGTTGGCTCCGCCATTCACATGCTCCGTAAGTGACGCCCGCAGAATGCGCTGGGCCCTGCTGGCCACGGCCCTGGCGCTGGTCCCCGCGGGCTGCGAGATGTTGCAGCCAACGTCGGAAAGCCCGCCGGGCCCTGGCCTGAAAAACCAGCTTCCGCCCGTGCTGCAGCGTATGCGGGACACATACGAGGACCTGGCCTCGGGCCGCTTCATCAGCCTGGCCGACTTTGAGACCCCGGGCCAGGAGATGCTGTTCCGTTGCGTTGGACCCGATGGCACCGAGGGCCGGCGTCCTCAGCCGACGCTCTCCATCCTGCGCAGCCGCAACGAGACCGGCGGCATGGGGCTCAAGGTGCGGCTGGCGGACCCCACGGACCAGCTCGTGTGCGACGGGAAGCGCTCGCAGGAGCGAGTGCTCGTTCGCGACTGGCACAGCTACGCGCTGCTGCTGATGAGCCTTTATGGCCCGCCGCAGGGCGCCCTGCTCGAATTCACTTTGCAAAGCGGTCAACAGACCCCGCTGCGTTGGGTGCGGACCGTGCACGTCGGCCCCGGCTGGAATCTGATCCGCCTCGATCTCGCGACGGCCGGCGACTGGATCAACCTGGCGGACGTCCGCGCACTCGTCTGGCGGGCCCCGCAACTCACGGCCCCGCTCGACTTGTACGTCGACGACATCATTATTGCCGACAACGCCCAGCACATCCTCGGTGAGCAGGCCGGGCCGGGCGAGCTGTACGTTCTCTCCCGCGGCCGGCGGATCTGCGTCGGCACGCGCGAGCGTTTCGAGCTGTCCTTCGCCGACGGACAGATCGTTGCCTGGCGTAGCGGCGACGACGACAACCTGGTGGATCCGGATGGTCTCGGCCCGTGGCCGCTGCCGCTGGCCGGCGACTGGTACAGCGCTCCGTCACCGTCCATCGCCTATGACGACCCCCAGCTCTTCGCCGACTGGGGGACCTCCGTGGCCACGGCGCAGAGGATCGTCGAGGCCACACCCTTCCGCGTGGTCGTCGCGGGACAGTGGCGCTTTGTGGGTGGTGCCCAATCGCTCGCGACCTCGCCCGCACAGCCGGACATGCCCGGCCACACGTGGCAGTATGTGATCTATCCCTCGGGCGCGGTGTATGTGTCCGTGCAGTCCGGCGCCCCAGCCACCGGTTGGCACGGCCCGCGTGTTGGCTACGCGCTGGCCATCGACGGGCGACGCGGCTTCCACCGTATCGACCCTGCGCCGGGCGAGGCGAGCACGGGCTTTGTCCTGCTGGCGCGCGCCGGCAGCCAGCGCGCCGATTTGCTCTGGAGCTGGCCGCGCGCGGCCCAGTTTCCCCACCGGCATGAGCTGGCCAGTCCTGATGAGCGCCGCGTCGCCGTCATCGTCGGCGATGTCGCTACGTCGCCGGTGGTCCACACGGCGCACATGTTCCGCCTCTGGCCCCCGGATATCGAGGCGGCTCCCGAGGCCAACAGCTTTGCCGCCGACTACCAGAATCCGGCGCCGCTGGGTCTGACGACCGGCAAGCGGCTGACCGACGCCCCCGGCGACCTCGACCATGACGGCTACAGCGAAGCGGAAGGGACCTACGAGCTGGTCCTGGACGGCAGCGTGCTCCGCTTCGACTTCGCGCCTGGGCCCTTGTTGCGCTACGATGCGGTCTTCCGCGTGCACGAGACCGCGGGCCGCCGCTGCTGGGTGTACGCCCGCGGCCGGCTGGTGACCGACGTCGGCCGGGACGCGGATGACAACCTGCTGTTCCGGCTGGGCCACGTCGCCAGCGCCCCCGTCGGCGTCGAGGTCCACACGACAACGCCGGACGCTGCCCCATAGCACGGCCCAGCGACAGCTTGTCGTCCAGAGCGCGCTCGATTCGACTTTGACGCGACTCACCGCGCAGCGGTCGAGCTACACGAGCGCCATCTCCGGCTCCGCGAACTGCTCGCGGATGGCGAGGAAGCGGTCTTCGTTTTCAACGAAGACCGCCACGAGCGCCGGATCAAAGTGCTTGCCGCTGTCTCCCACGATCATGTTCCGGGCGATGTCCGGTGCAAAGGCGGGCTTGTATACGCGCTTCGAGGTCAGCGCATCATAGACATCCGCCACGGCGACAATCCGCGCGGCCAGCGGGATGTCCTCTCCCGAGAGGCCGGCCGGGTAGCCGCTTCCGTCGAAGCGCTCGTGGTGTCCGACGGCGATGTCCCGCGCCATGCGCAGGTAAGCCACGCCGGGATACTGCCGCGCCGCCGCCGCCAGCGTCTCCGCCCCAATGAGCGCATGTTGCTTCATGATCTCGAATTCGCGGTTGCTGAGCCGCCCGGGCTTGAGCAGAACGCTGTCCGGGATGCCCACTTTGCCAATGTCATGGAGGGGGCTGGTCAGGTAAATGAGCCGGACATACTCCTCGTCCACCGTGCCCGCGAACGCGCGCGTGGTCGCCAGGTGCTGGGCGAGAAGCCGGGAGTAGTTGCGCATTCGCTCGAGGTGCTCGCCTGTCTCGGGATCGCGGGACTCGGCCAGCTTGGCCATGGCGAAGATGGCGACCTCGCGGGTTTCCAGGGACAAGATGCGCTCGCCGGCCCGAACACGAACGCGGAGCTCGTCGGGGTGAAAGGGCTTGGTCATGAAGTCGTCGGCCCCGGCGCTCAGGCCCTCGACGACGTCCTGTATTTCGTCGCGCGAGGTCAGCAGGATCACGTACACATAGCCGGGGGACTCCGCCGCCCGAATCCGCCGGCACAGCTCGACGCCGTCCATTCCGGGCATCTCCCAATCGGAGATAACCATGCGGCAGGCGTCCTGGCCGAGGATGGCCAGGGCCTCCTGACCGCCCCGCGCCACCAGGGGCTCGTGGCCCGCGCGGACGAGCGCGCGGCTCACGACGCTCAGGGCGAGCTCGTCGTCGTCGACCGCCAGTATCTTCATGAGGCACCTACCGTGCTGCGCCCCGCGCCGTCGGAGGCGATTGAGGCTCGTTCTGCAAGACGTCGGAGGCATAGTCGCTACAGCGCTTCAACTCGGTGCGCAACTCGTCCAGGCAGGGCGCGGCCCCGCGGAGGTCGCCGGCCCGCCCCAGGCTCTCCAGACGCGCCGCCAACTCGCGCACGCGGTTTGCGGCGACATAGCCGGCAGCGCCTTTGAGGCTGTGCGCCCGGCGCGCGGCTTCTTCGACGGCGCCGGCGGCACACTTCTGCTGAAGCTGCTCGAAGTCCTCCGGTGCCCGCTTCTGGAATTTCCGGATCAGGCTCGCCACAAATTCCCGGTCCATCCCCCAGCGCTTGAGCAGGCCCTCGACATCGAAGGGCGGCGCGGCCTGTCCGGAAGGGGCAGCCGGCTGGGCCCCCGGGGGCACGTCTGGGGCCGGTTCGCGCGCCGCCGCCCGGCCGGCGTCTTGTCCCGCAGGCAAGTAGCGGTCGAGCACCTCCATCAGGCGGTCCGACTCAAGGGGCTTGGCCAGGTAGTCATCCATGCCGGCTTCGAGGCACTGCTCCCGGTCGCCTTTGACCGCACTGGCGGTCAGCGCGATGATGGGCAGTCGGCGCTGCCGGCCAGGCAGAGCACCTGATTCGCGCTCGTGCTTCCGGATGATGCGCGTGGCCTCGAAGCCGTCCATTTCCGGCATTTGGCAGTCCATGAGAATCAGGTCGTACTCGGCCCGGAGCGCCTCTTCCACAGCCAGTTTGCCGGTGCTCACCGGCTCGCAATGATGACCGGCCCGTCGCAGCAGCTCGACGACTACCTCCTGACCAATCTCGTTGTCCTCGGCCAGCAGGATGCGCGCCCCACGGACGGCCGCTCTGCGGTGCGCCGCAGCGGGCGCGGCGGCCGCTCCGCGGCTCCGTTTGCAAACGACCGTGAACCAGAAAGTCGAGCCGGAGCCCGACGTGCTCTCCACGCCGATCTGTCCGCCCATGAGCTCCACCAGTTGCTTGCAGATCGCCAGCCCCAGGCCCGTCCCGCCGTACTTGCGCGTCGTGGACGCGTCCACCTGGGAGAAGGACCGGAACAGGCGGTCCCGGTGCTCCGGCGAAATCCCAATTCCGGTATCGGAGACCGCGAAGCGCAGGACGACATCGTGCCCGCGCTCCTCGTCCAGCGTGACGCGAATGGCCACCTGCCCGCGCTGCGAGAACTTGATCGCGTTATTCGCCAGGTTCAGGAGTATCTGCCGCAACCGCACCGGATCGCCGCGAACGGCGGCCGGGACGCCCGCATCCAGTGCGGAATCGAGGCGCAGGCCCTTTTCTGCGGCGGCCAGCGCCAGGCTGCTGGTCACCCCTTCGACGACCGCCGGCAGTTCAAAATCGCTGGCCTCCAGCTCCAGCTTGCCCGCCTCGATCTTCGAGAAGTCCAGGACGTCGCTGACGAGCGCCAACAGCGCCTGGCCGGAAGATCGCGCGAGGGCGGCAAAGCGGCGCTGCTTCGGGTCCAGACTGGTTCCGAGGAGCAGCTCGGTCATGCCGATCACGCCGTGGAGGGGCGTGCGCAGCTCGTGGCTCATGCTCGCCAGGAAAGTGCTCTTGGCGCGACTGGCCGCCTCCGCGTGTTCGCGCGCCGCGGTCAGCTCCGTGACGTCCACAAACGACTCGATGCCGCCGGTGACCCGCCCAGCCCCGTCGCGAAGCAGGTCCGCGTTCTTGATGATGGTCAGGGTCCGCCCGTCCTTGGACCGAAGCTGGCACTGCTTCCGATGGATGGGCTCCGAGCGCTGCGGATCAAAAAGGCCACAAGCGTGCGCGCACGGCTCGCCAGCCAGCAAATTGCAGGGCACGCCGATCGCGTCGCTTTCTGTGAATCCTGTGATGCGCGTGAATTCCGTATTGATACCGGTGAGGTGCCGGTCGACGTCGACCGTGAAGACGGCCGTGGCGGCGGTGCTGAGGATCTGCTCCTGAAGCTGATTGCTCCGGCGCAAGGCGTCGGCGTCACGCCCGGCGCGCTGGCGAAGCCGGTACGTCACCAGGCCCGCGGAAATGCACAGTGCCGCCGCGGGCAGCAGGCCCAGCGCCGTCCAGCGCCGGGCAGCGGCCAACTTGCCCAGGTACGCGTCGGCCGTCATGTCCGCGCCGACCACGCCGACAGATCGACCGGCCGAGTCCAGAATCGGCGCGTAGCCGCTCACAAACGTGCCCCACTCGTCGCGGCGCGGCGCGGCATCCGCAATGGACCGGCCCGCCCGCAAGGCGGTCAGCAATTCCGGGGCGTCCCCATCGTAGACGCTCCAGACCGCGGAGCGAT
>Ga0315285_10000133_pt1 | contig 72025 bp, 62 predicted proteins | sample YL17G09_36_MG_FD_203698 | JGI IMG/M metagenome (GOLD analysis project Ga0315285, IMG submission 203698) | Sediment microbial communities from Yellowstone Lake, YNP, Wyoming, USA - YL17G09_36 | ecosystem: Environmental > Aquatic > Freshwater > Lake > Sediment | place: USA: Wyoming | collected... | reverse complement strand
AACTTCTGAATGCCCCATAAACCGGTTTTCGCGTTCTTCGGTCGAGAGTTCGAAACATCGCACCCTTGGCGACCTTGGCGTCATGGCGGTTCAATGGTTTTTTCGGATTAGAGTGAGCTGGGTCGAGCCTGGGGCTGGAGCCGGGGCCATGTGACCTGGGCGGCGACACGCGGGGCTGAGGTGGCCCAGGCCTGGCGAACCAAGATCGCAGCGTGGTGCGCTTGAGAAATCGAACATTTCGAGCAACGTAGTCCCCTTTCCGTCCCCTAGTCGGCGTCTCGAAAAGACATGGTCGGGGGACGAGCAAGACTCATCGGAAGTGACCTACGAGTCCTCCGCCGCTCATCGGCCAGCGGGTCTGGAGGGTAGCGCAAAAACCTCTCGCTGACTTCTGCGCCCGCCAGGCCATATCGCAGGATCCACGGGCCGTCAGACCTGGGTGCCAAAATCACCAGATTGTGCCCGGCGCGGCTTGACCCGAGCGTTGAGCTCATGTAGCCTTCAGTTCGCGCCCGGTGATGTCTAGAGCGGCTGGCGCTGGTGCGAGATCGGGTGGCACGGCTTCGGGAGATCCGGTGGGAACTGGGGGCCTCGAAGTAGGGGCTCAGGCAAGACGGAATGGTGAGGTGGCGCAAGATGAGGACAGGGACGAATAGACTGCGGGCGCTACTGGTCCTGCTGCTGCTGGCGTGGATCGCCGGCAGCGGCTGCTCGCTGCTGCGCCGCTATGCCCTCAATCAGTTCGCCAACGCCGTCGCCAGCGGCGGCACGATCTTCGCCAGCGATGAGGACCCGGATCTGGTCAAGGAGGCGGCCCCCTTCAGTCTCAAGCTCCTGGAGAGCTTGCTGGCGGAGACCCCGCAGCACCAAGGCCTGCTGTCCGCCGCGGCGAGTGGGTTTACACAGTATGCCTTTGCCTTTGTGCAACAGGAGGCCGACGAACTGGAGGCGCGCGACCTGGCCGCCGCCGAGGCGTTGCGGACGCGGGCCAGGCGTCTCTACCTGCGCGCGCAACATTACGGCCTGCGCGGTCTGGAAGTGAAGCACCCTGGCTTTACCAATGCCTTGCTAGCCAATCCCAGAGCCGCGGTGCGCGCCTCCACCACAGATGATGTGCCGCTCCTGTATTGGACCGCGACCGCGTGGGCAGCGGCCATCTCCCTTTCCAAAGACAAGCCTGGACTCGTCGCGCAGATTCCGGCCATGGAAGCGTTGATAGACCGGGCGCTGGAACTGGACGAAAGTTACGGTCGCGGGGCGATTCACACTTTTCTGGTCACTTACGAAATGAGCCGCCAGGGCGCGCCCGGCGATCCCGCGGCGCGTGCCCGCACACATTTCGAGCGTGCGATGGCGCTTTCGGAGGGGAAAAACGCCGCGCCGCTGGTGGCTCTGGCCGAGGCGGTGGCGGTGAAAACACAGGACGTGAAGGAATTTGAGTCGCTGCTGAACCGGGCGCTGATCATCAATCCCGACGCCAACCCCGACACGCGGCTCCTGAATTTGGTCATGCAGCGCCGAGCACGCTGGCTCTTGTCGCGGAAAGCGGAATTGTTCTTGATTGAAAACGAGTGAGGCGCGCCAAATGGAAAGCCACAGGGCGGCGAAGTCGCGACCACAGGGACCGTTTCCGACAGTCGCAACCATTGCAAATGAATTGGCGTCACAGAAGACAACGAAAATGAACGCACTCACGCGAAGGCAATTTCTGCCCGCCGCGCTGGCCCTGGGACTGGGCGGTGCGTTGGGCTCCCTCGACCGCGTCTTCGGCGCCGGCGGCCCGGTGAGGGTGCGGCTGGGTACGCTCGCCCCGAGAGGCTCCTCGTATTACAAACACCTTCAAGCCATGGGCGAACAATGGCGGCAAGCACCGGGCGGCGGCGTGCTGCTGACCATTTATCCAGACGGCACGATGGGCAGCGAGGCCGACATGGTTCGCCGCATGAGGTTGGGCCAGTTGCAGGCCGGGATGCTGACCGCGGTGGGCCTGGCGGATATCGAGCTGGCTGTCACCGGCCTCCAAAACCTGCCGATGATGTTCCGCTCCCTGGAGGAAGTGGATTACATCGGTGAGAAGCTGCAACCGATGTTGGAGAAGCGCCTGGAGGAAAAGGGATTCGTGGTGCTGTTTTGGGGCGATACCGGCTGGGTGCGGTTCTTTTCCAAGCAGCCCGTGATCCGGCCCGACGATTTGAGGAAGAGCAAATTGTTCGTCTGGGCCGGCAGCGCCACCGACGTAGACATTTACCGCTCGGTCGGCTTAAATCCCGTCCCGTTGGAGACGGTGGACATCCTGCCCAACTTGCAAACCGGCTTGATCAACGCGGTCCCGTTGCCGCCGAGCATTGCCCTGGCCAGCCAGGTGGATGCCGCGGCGCCACACATGCTCGATCTAGCCTGGGCGCCGCTGGTCGGCGCGGCAGTCATTACCAAGAAGACCTGGGACGCCATACCACTGGAGGGGCGGGAAGCCCTGCGCAAAGCGGCCACGGAGGCCGGCAAGCTCATTAAGGCCGACGGCCGGCGCGAGAGCGTGGAATCGGTCGAGGCCATGCGCAAACGCGGCTTGAAGGTCCACGCGGTCACCCCGGAAGTCGAGGCCGAGTGGAGGCGGGAGGTGGAAGCGGCGTATCCCAAAATCCGCGGGGTGATTGTTCCGGGGGACATGTTCGACGAGGTGGTCAAACAGCTGAAAGCCTACCGCGCCGCGCGGGAAGGGGACAGGAAATGAGGGGCGAGAACCGCAGCGATGCACCCGGTCCGGTCCAGCCCGCCCCGGTAGACGAAGGCTGGCGCCGCTGGCTGCGGGACGTCGAAAACCTCCTGGTCTCGCTCGCGCTGGCCGCCTTGGTGCTCCTGCCGCTGGGGGAAATCGTCCTGCGCAAATTGTTCCAAACCGGCATCAGCGGCGCGACCGCCTTTCAGCAACATTTGACGCTGCTCATCGGTCTGCTGGGCGGGGCGCTGGCGGCGCGCGACCGCCGCCTGCTCGCGCTCTCGACCTTGATGAATTTTCTCAAAGGGCAGTGGCAGGTGTTTGCGCGCGTCTTCAGCAGTGCCTTTGCGGCGGGCATCAGCATGTTTCTCTGCGTGGCAGCGGCGCAACTGGTGCAGACGGAAAAAGAGGCCGGCAAGATTCTGGCTTACGGAATTCCGCTTTGGACCATCCAGTTGGTCATGCCCTTGAGTTTCGGCGTTATTGCGCTCCGTTTGCTTTGGCGTGTGGCGGAAAGCTGGCGCGGACGGCTGGTCGCACTGCTGCTGGCCGGAGGCGTGGTGTGGACAGGACTTCAGCCGCCGATCGCGCCCGACACGCTGGTCCTGCCCGCCCTGTTGACGCTGCTGCTGGCCGTCGTTCTCGGCGCGCCGATCTTTGTGCTGTTGGGCGGCGCGGCGCTGATTTTGTTTTGGGGGCAAGACCTGCCCATCGCTTCCATTTCGCTCACCCATTATTCGATGGTGACCAACCCCACGCTGCCGACGGTCCCGCTGTTCACTCTGGCCGGGTATTTCCTGGCGGAGGGTGGCGCGTCGAAACGGCTGATCCGGGTCTTTCAAGCCTTGCTGGGACAATTCCGCGGCGGGCCGGCGATCGTTACAGTGCTGGCGTGCACATTTTTCACATCATTCACCGGCGCGTCGGGCGTGACGATTCTCGCGTTAGGCGGGCTGCTGATGCCGGTGCTGATGGGCGCGGGTTATTCGGAGCGTTCCACGTTGGGATTGCTCACCGGCTCTGGCGGTCTCGGGCTGCTGTTCCCGCCTTCACTCCCGTTGATTCTCTACGCCATTGTGGCCAGCCTCAACGCCAAGGCTGGCGGAGTGACCATCGAAAAAATGTTTCTCGGTGGTCTCGGCCCGGGGTTGCTGTTGGTCGCTATGGCCGCCGGGTTGGGCATTCGGCTGGGCCCGAAAGAAAAAGCCGGCCGGCCCGCCTTTGACCGCGTCGAAGCGGGCCGCGCGATTTGGGCCGCCAAATGGGAACTGCTGCTGCCCGTCGTGGCGCTGGTCGCGTTGTTTGGCGGGTTCGCCACGCCGGTCGAAGCGGCGGCGGTTACGGCGCTGTATGCGTTCGTGGTGGAAGCCTTCGTCTATCACGATTTCAAGCGAGCGCGAGAGATTCCGCGCGTCATGGCGGAATGTGGTCTCTTGGTGGGTGGCGTGCTGCTCATTTTGGGCGTGGCGCTGGGGTTCACCAATTACCTGATCGACGCCCAGATTCCCACCCGCGCGGCCGAATGGGTCACCGGCGCGGTGACGTCGAAGTATGCCTTCCTGCTCGCGCTCAACCTGTGCCTGCTGGCAGTGGGCTGTGTGATGGACATGTATTCCGCCATCGTGGTGGTGGTGCCGCTCATCGTGCCGTTGGGCGTGGCCTACGGCATTGACCCCATCCACCTGGGCATCATTTTTCTGGCGAACATGGAGCTGGGACTGCTGACCCCGACGGTAGGCATCAACATCTTTCTGTCCTCGTATCGGTTCGGCAAACCGGTGCTTCAGGTCTCTCGCGCTGTCATCCCGATGCAATGCGTGCTGTTAATCGGCGTGCTGTTGATCACCTATCTGCCGCCGCTAACGACCCTCCTGCCGCGCTGGCTTGGACGGTGAAGAGAGGCGGGGAAGTGTACCTTGACGGGAAAAAGTCCGACCTGCTTGCCGACGCCTGCACCGTCGAACGGACCCACGACGCCGACCCCGCAATGTTCCAAAATTCAGCCGCATTGGGAAATGACCCACGTTACTAGGTAAGAAGCGGCCCAAAATCTCGAAGGCAGAAAATGGCCGAGAGTCGGACTTTGACAGGGGAACGGGAGGTAGTAGCCTTAATAGCTTTGTGCCTACCACGGGGGCACCCTCCGCTATGGTTCACCCCATGGGTAAGGGAACGAGGTAGCCCTAATAGCCGTGAGGCCATCACTGCCGGGACACCTTCCGCTTCGCTTCACTGACCGAAATGGTCGAGGTCCCAACTCCCGCGATCTCGCGGGTCCTCGAGCACCGGTGGGTGCACTTCATCAAACAGGTTTACGAGGCCGACCCCTTGCTGTGCCCCCAGTGCGGTGGCTCCATGCGGACCATCGCATTCATCGAGCAGCAGGAGGTCATAGAAAAGATCTTTACCCACCTCGGACTGTGGCCCGCACAAGCCCACAGCCCTTGAAATCCATCACCGCATAGCCGGCCAGCCTCATCCATTCGAACGATACCCTCTGTCCGCGCTTGCCCCGTGTCCCCCTCGCCACCCGGCTAGCCAGCCCGAGGGCCTCCCGGCCCCGCGCCCCCCACGCTCTTGGCTTGACACGGCCCCCTTGCTGCGACAAGCTCCCCTCGGTGCCCGGGCCTGTGCCGGGCCCGTGGGAGCACCGGGTGGCCGCGGCCTAAAAGCAAATTCCTCACCTCACCTATCACCTGACAATCTCATCAATTGCACAGGAGGACTTCGTGAAGTACCGCCCGTTGGGAAGAACTGGCGTCATGGTCAGCCCGTTGTGCCTGGGAGCGATGAACTTCGGCGGTCCCACCAGCGAGGAGGACTCTCTCATCATCCTCAACCGCGCCCTGGAGGCGGGGGTCAACTTCATCGACACCGCCAACGTCTACACCGGCGGGGAAAGCGAGCGCATCGTCGGCAAGGTCCTGAAGGAGAGCGGCAAGCGCGACCAGGTGGTGCTGGCGACGAAGGTCTACAGCCGCGTGGGCACCCTGCCCAACGATGCTGGTGCATCCCGCTATCACGTCATCAAGGCCTGTGAGGACTCGCTGCGCCGCCTGCAGACCGACCACATCGACCTGTATCAGCAGCACCGCCCGTCGCTCACCATCCCCCAGGACGAGACGCTGCGAGCTTACGACGACTTGGTGTGCTCGGGCAAAGTGCGCTACATCGGCGGCTCCACGTTCCCGGCCTGGATGGTGATGGAAGCGCTGGCACTCAGCGAACGGTATGGGCTGGCGCGCTTCATCAGCGAACAGTCGCCCTACAACCTCCTCGACCGGCGAGTGGAGAACGAGCTGATTCCGCTGTGCCTGAAATACGGCCTGGCGCTGCTGCCCTGGTCACCGCTGGCGGGAGGTATCCTGGCCGGGCGATATTCGGCCTCCGAGATGTTCCCCGAAGGCTCGCGCGCTACCCGCATGGGGGCGATGTTCACCGACCGTATCTCTCGCCGGGGCAAAGAGGTGGCGGGCGAGCTGGCAAAGATGGCCCAGGAACGCGGGGTGACCGCCAGCCAGCTTGGCCTGCTGTGGTTGAAAGACCAACCGGGGGTGGCCTCCCCCATCATCGGACCGCGCACCCTTGCCCACCTGGAGGAAGCTCTGGCCATCTTGGATAAGAACCTGGACGACGCCGACCGCCCGTTGTTCGACGCCCTCGTGCATCCCGGCAACGCCGTAGCCGACTTTTTCAACAGCAACGAGTGGATGAAGGCGCGCATTAAAAACTGATCAGCGTCGGCAACCCGTTTTCTTGCGCCGAAGTGGCAGAATTCTAGAGAGCCTTGAACGACCAGGAGAGGAGGGAGAACGTGGCCTTCGAGAAGCTGGCGGTGCTAGGCGTAGGGGCCATAGGCAGCAACATCGGCGCCTACCTGGCCCGCGCTGGACGTGACATAACGCTGATTGACATGTGGCCCGCCCACGTCGAGGAGATGAAGCGTGGCGGCCTGAAGGTCACCGCCCAGGACGAGGAGTTCACGGTCAGGGTCAAGGCCGTGCACCTGGGGGACGTGTGCAGCCTCCACGAGCAGTTCGACGCTGTCTTCCTGTCGGTGAAGTCCTACGACAGCGTGTGGGCGGCGAAGTTCATCGAGCCGTACCTCAAGCCAGCGGGCGTTCTCGTCCCTGCCCAGAACAGCATCAATGAGGAGTGGGTAGCGCCTGTCATCGGCTACACAAGGACGATCGGCTGCGTGGTGACCCTGGGCGCGGGCCTCTACGAGCCGGGCCACGTTCTCCGCACCAGCTCGCCCTCGCGGCCCTCCTTCGCCGTCGGCGAGCTGAACGGCATGATTACGCCCAGGGTGCATGAGCTCGTCAAGGTGCTCTCTTCGGTCGGTCCGGCCCACGCCACGGCCAACCTCTGGGGCGACCGTTGGGCCAAGCTCACCGTCAACAGTATGGCCAACGCCATAGCCGGCGTCACCGGCATGAACAGCGCGGAGATGCGCACCAGCCCAGACGTCTTCTCCATAACCGTCAAGATTGCGGGCGAGGCGCTGACGGTGGCGCAGACGCTGGGCGTGCAGGTGGAGCCGGTGGGCGGCATCCCCGCGAAGGCGTACCTGGATGCGGCCCGCGGCGTGGGCCTGGAAGAGCTGCGCAACAAGTGGGTGGAGGCTGGGCGCAGCATCGGGGCGGGGCGACCCTCCCTCCTCCAGGACATGATGAAGGGCCGCCGCACCGAGGTGGACTACCTGAACGGCTACGTGGTTCGCAAGGGCCGAGAGGTGGGTGTGCCCACGCCGATGAACGAGGCCATCGTCGAGGTCGCCAAGCGGATGGAGGCGGGCGAGCTGAAGCAGGGCCCCGACAACCTCAAGCTGTTGGCCAAGCACCTCTAGTGCACCGATGCGGGGTGGCAGGCGGTACTGGTAGAAGAGGTCTAAGCGGACCTCGTCGCCTCGCGTCGGCAGTTGCAGGTGGAACCGAGAGACTTGGTTGATATAGAGCACGATATCCGGTAGGGCCGCGGCCGCTCGCGCCAGAGAGCTATCCTTGCCGTCCACGCTGTCCAATTCCAGTTCCAGGAAGCGCACCTCCCGACCTCCGATGTTTTTGGCGACCCCGTCGAACTGCAAGAGACCCGGCTCGGGCCTCGTACAGTTCCAGTAGATTTCCACGTCCTGCGCGGCCACCCGGTGGGCAAATGCGGCCGGCGGATAGATCGTCGGCTGCGCCGGCGGCAGCCGCCACGTCCCGTCCGCGGCGCAGGCGGACAAGACCATTCCCGCCAGCGCCAAAAGCAAGGTCCGAATTCCTATTGTCCATCGCATCACGTCAACAACATCTCCTTCCGCCATCCCATCAGCAAGGGCCTCGCATGAGCAACAAGCTTCACTCGGCTCGGGCGCTAAAGACATCCGTATTGCCGATCAAAGGGGAGGCGCTTCCGTGACGGCCCTGGCAGGACACGCTGCGCACCGCCGTGACGTGCCCCGTCACTATGCGTAACCGGGAAACTGGACCTTCGGTTCCGTGTGCCCTGTCTTTGTGAGTGGATCCTTCTCAAAATCTCAAGATACCCGATATCGGGCCACGGCTTTCTCATCCAACTCCAGCCCCAATCCAGGACGATCGGGCATCGTGACCGCGCCGTCCTTGGCCAGGATGGGTTCCTGGAAGATTTCACGGCGGATTGGGCTGTCGTAGGCATCGTACTCTATGTATGGCGAGTTGGCGGACGAGCAGATGATATGGAGGTTCGCGGCCAGGCCGACGCCGCCGATGGACGAGCAGGCGATATGCGGAACCAGGGGGAGATCCCGAGCCGCCAGCAGCCCCGCAATCTTCCTCATCTCGGAGATTCCCCCGACGCCGGCGGCATCCGGTTGGTAGATGTCGAAGGCCTCGGCCGCGACCGCCTCGGCCACCTCGTAGCGTGTCAACAGGCACTCGGCGCCCGAGATGGGAATGGAAGATTCGGTTCGCAGTCGCGCGTGCTCCCGGAAGTATTGGGGAAGCCCTCGGGTGTGGATGGGCTCTTCCAGCCAGCGGACCCCCTCGTCGGCCAGGAAGCGCGACAACTCCAGGGCCCCGCGGAAACCGTACGCCATGTTGGCGTCCACCATGATGGTGAACCCTGGCCCGGCCGCCTTCCTCGCCGCCTTGAGGATCTCCCGGTCTTTCTCTGGTCCGAGGCCGAAGCGAAGCTTGACGGCTTTGAATCCCTGGGCCAGGGCGGTTGCCGTTTCCTGTTCGACAACATGCGGTTCCTTCAGGGCCGGCGCCGAATAGGCCGGAACGGTCCGGCGGAAGCCTCCGAACAGGCGGTAGAGGGGCTGGCGGCTGGCTTTTCCGATGATGTCCCACAAGGCAATGTCGATCCCGCTCATGGCATACGTCTCGAGGCCGCGTCGCCCCCACTTGTGTGTGTGCGTGTACATGGCCTCCCAAATGGCCTCGACCTCAAACGGGTCCCTGCCGATCACCAGGGGGGCAAGAAGGATCCGGACTATCGGCTCGATCATGGGTGCCGCATCCACCGAGAACCCGCATTCTCCGATTCCCGTGATCGCTTCGTCGGTGCGGATGCGCAGGAGGCACGCGCCTCGCTTGGAGACGGCAAATAGCCCCCACCGGAGGGGCTCGGGCAAGTCCATCGCCACAGGGATCACTTCGATGGCCGTTACTTTCATGGCTCTCCTCCCATGATTCCCAGTAGTAGTGACGGCAGGGATTGGATGGAACCTGTGACTCGGGACGCTATGGAACTCGGTACAATTAGCCCCAATCCGAAATTCTCAACCGCCAAGGCGCCAAGAACGCCAAGACCGAAATGGCTGATTGGGGGGAAGGAACGGAACTCCTGAATGCCCCATAAACTGGTTTTCGCGTTCTTCGGTCGAGAGTTCGAAACATCGCATCCTTGGCGACCTTGGCGTCATGGCGGTTCAATGGTTTTTTCGGATCAGCGTTAGCCCCAAATCAGGTCGGTCGTCAATGCCTCGCTGATCACGTTGGCGAGATCGGAGTAGTAGGCATCACGGGAAGAGGTCTGCACGGGTAGGAAGTGCAGATTGCAGCGATTGCAAGTGAGGGAGGCGCCTGACACAGCCATCTCGATCATCGTTCCCTTCCGACATGGTGCCCTGAAGGTAAACGTTTCATGCCTTCCCTCGTCCGTCAGATCCCGCCCGCACCGTCTGCACACTTGCCGAATCTTGAACAGCCCTTTCCGTTTGGCGAGGTTGTTGGGGATGGACTTGAGGAGACCGAGAACCTCCAAGCCAAGATTGGGCCAGTACCAGTAGTCGCCGGGACAACCCTTCGGGCGGACCCTCACCGGTATGCCGGTCACGACGACCCTGAACCGGCTGGATTCAGCGGATCTCTCCTGACTCGGCCCCTCGATCAATTCTATTCCGCATGTCTTGCAGCGTTTGAGCATGAACTCACCATGCGGTTTCAGCGACGGCCATCGGAGAGAAGGGGACGTAGCTTCCTTAGTCTCATTAAGCAGCCCCTGGCATTATCGCGGGTGGTTTGCACCATCGAGAACTTTAAAAATGGGCCCGGAGAGTGGGATCCTTACATGAAAACGGGCGCCCGGTGCCCATTAAGAAAGATACAGTCAGATGCCCGTGGTTCTGGCTGGTGGGTGAGGGAATCGTCTCAGGCGGCATGGACTTCGAGATATTCGACGCGGGCGTTCGGTGCGATGAGCAGGACGTTGGCCTGGATGTCCAGGAGGTGCAGGCGGACGGCCGGTTCCCCGATCCCGGGCGGGGCGTAAACGGCGAAGATCACCTGTCGAGTGTCCGCCGTGATCCGCGTTCGCTGATCGGGACCGTGAAGGACGCTGGAGATGACCCCTTGGCCGTCGGCCATCATCATGTCCCCGGCCTTGCATACCTGCTCCCGCCCGTTGAGCATGGTATACCGTTCGTCGCCCTTGGCCACGGCGAGTCTGATGGGCGGCTGGATGCTCTGAAGATCGTGTCCGGCTGTCAGGAGCAGGTTCTTGAGTTCGGCAATGAACATGGCTTCGACGAGCGCGGCGACGTGGGCGGTGGACTTCCCCTTGAGACCGACGGACTCGAGTTGGAGCTGGACGTGATAGGTCTTGCCGTAACGCTTGAAGTAGGTGTTGTAGGCCTGGATGGGTTGAAGGGCCGCCAGCGCGCTGCGATCGCCGCCGGCGAAGCGCGATCGGAGTTGGCTCTCCAACTCCGTCCGAAGTCTGTCAATCTCGGGGTGGCTGGCTGGGTTGGCAACGTCGTGCATCACCAGGATTCCGGCCGCCGCCCCGGGATAAGCGGCTTTCCATTCCTCCGAAACGATGAACATCCTTCGACTCCGGGGAGAGCGAGATCATATCCTTGTCCGCCTGAGGCGGATTGGCGCACCAACGGCCGTGCCGTTGGTACCGGCGGTTGATGTTCTTTCTCGGATGCTTCAGCTATCGTCGCGGGGCCACCAGGGAGGGAATTCACCCTGGTGGTCGGCCTTGACCTTCCGCTCAAGACGGGCCAGCGCGCCCTCGGCCCGGAGGATCTCAGTCTTCATCTCCATTCGCCAACGTTGCAGGTCAGAGTCGTCGCTGATGCTTATGACGTTGCCACTCCGGTCGCGACTGATCCGCGCGGAGCGCCGGAGCTCGATCAGCCGGTTCAGAGCGTCCAGGCTGGTCTGCCAGCGCTCAACAGCCCGAACGCGTTCCGCGCGTGCTTTCAGAGCCTCCACAGGATATGCGGGGTCCGTCGGATCCGGGAACTGTTCCTCAGGGGTGCTCGCCCAGAAGTCCCCGTGGGCACAGCCGCCCATCACGACCACAAGGCAGATCCACGCCAGCGCCAGAATCCTTCCTGGCATCGGCGCAGTCATGTTCGGTCCTCCTTTGATTCACTCTTCCAAAGCGCACGTGCTAGTTCCTCACGGGCGTGGTGAATACCCGTACCGTAGAACTCCCCCTTTCGAGAAGGGACGGCCTACTACCTCCCCTCTGGACTGCTCCGCCCGGTTGGGCAGACGCGAAGGCAGCGACCCATGCATGCCGCTGCGGCTTGGCTCTTCCGGCAGACCGACCAGTCGGTCCGCGACACGGGATCGAGCCAAATGCTCTTGGCGTTCGCTCCCGGCAGCAGAGTGAATGCACCCGCCGGACACTCATCCACACAGATACTGCAATCTGCACCGAGGCACGTCTTGGCGTGCAAGAGGGGAGAGGGGGCGAGCGGGGCAGTGGTGATCACCGAGTTGAACCGGATGCGGGGGCCATAGCGGCCCGTCACGACGACGTTGTTGAGCCCGAATTCGCCCAGCCCCGCCCGCACGGCCGCGTGCCGCTGGGAGAACATCCCGGGCACCTGGCCCATCTTGTCTGGCATGGCGCCATAGGTGGCGGGAAAAAACAGAGACGCGTATCCCAGGTCTTCCAGGTGATTGGCAAGCCTGAGGGCGATGTGATTCAGCCGATCGTTGATGATGTCGTAGCCGGAGCGTCTGTAGAAGAGCGAGTGAAGGGCCTCCAGGCGCAGGTTTTCCGCGAAGAACGGCGAGCCCTGCAGGAGATCCGGCCATTCCAGCACCCGGTCCAGGATGCGGATCCCGAAGGTGAAGACCGATTGTGCGCCCGGCAACAGTTCTCGCGGGTGGTGACCCTTGGGAGCGCCGTCGAACCGCTCTACCGAGGCTACACCTGCCAGACTTGCTCCAGACGTCTTGGCCATATCAACCAGCTCGGATGTGAGATCCATAACGCTCTCCGTCAGCCGAATCTGTGGGCCAGCGCCTGCAAGAATGGATCCCCGATACCCGTTTTCACCGTAGCCCAGGACGCTCGCTAGATCTCCCCGGGTGGGACGATCCGTTCCAGGGCAACCACAACTTGTGGGAGGTCTACCGTCACCACGTCCCAGACGATATCCTCATCCACCGCCAAGTAGTCGTGGACAACTTTGTGGCGCATGCCAATGATATCCGACCACGGAATCTCAGGGTGATTCCGTTGCGTCTCCGAGGAAACACGCCGGGCCGCTTCACCGATGATCTGGACTAGATGGGCGAGGGCAAGACGTAGGTTTTCGTCCTGGTCGTAGTCAGTGCGTTGGATACTGCGCGTCTTCTCGATTGCCTTCCGGGCTATATCGAGCATGTGGCCCAGATAGACAAGGTCATCCTTCCGCATACTGCACCTCGGCGGCAGCCAGCACGCGATCCCGAATTCGACGGTTCAGGAATTTTGGGGTCACGAGGTCCACCCTGCAGCCCCCCAGAAGTTGGGACAGCTCCTCCTGCATCCGAATAAGGCGCAGGCCGACGACCTGTCCTGGCTCAAACTCCACGAGAACATCCACATCACTGTCGGGCCCGAAATCCTCCCGGAGCACGGAGCCAAACAGCGCGAGCTTGCGAATGTGGTGCTTCCGGCAGAAGTCGGCGATTTTATCTTTCGGAACGTCAATGTGCGCCTGGCCCATGGCTCGCCTCGTTAGATTATCCACACGTCGCTCGGATCGCCTTTGCTCCGTTCATCAGCAACCACCCAAGATATCTCTATACCCGTCCCTGGTAGCCAACGCAAGCCGTTTCTCCAAAACGAACGAGTTTGCCTCCCTGCATCGCACCGTTTCGAGAAGCGTTGCGGGGATTCGAATAGGAGCGTGAAATCCGATGCTGCTGTGGTAAGCTTTGAAAGCCTTCCGGTAGGTTAGGGAGGGCGAGAGGGTTCGGCTGGCGTCGCAGAAGGAAAGAGTCAGCTGCGCGGTTCAGCGCGTGGCAGGTAGGAGTCACCCCGGGGCCCTGCGGGGGAGGCCATGGATATCGCAGTCACCGGCTCCAGTGGTCTGGTCGGCTCCACTCTGGTTCCGTTTCTCGCCACGGGCGGGCATCGTGTCGCCCGGCTGGTTCGCAGGTCTCCGGGGGCGGGTGACATCCTCTGGGACCCTGCCAAGGGCGTGACAGACTTCTCGCGACTGGAAGGCGTGGACGCGGTGATCCACCTGGCCGGCGAGAACATCGCAGCCGGGCGATGGACGCCCGAGCGCAAGGACGAAATTCGTCGAAGCCGCGTCGAAGGCACCCGGCGGCTCTGTGAGTCACTGGCAAAGCTCTCGCGTCGTCCCAAGGTGCTGGTGAGCGCTTCTGCCATCGGGTATTACGGAGACCGGGGCAGCGAGATCCTCACCGAGGACGGCGCCGCCGGGAAGGGTTTCCTCGCCCGGCTCTGCCAGGAGTGGGAGGCGGCTACCGAGCCCGCGTCGCGCGCCGGCATCCGGGTGGTTCACCTGCGCTTTGGCATGATCCTCAGCCCGGCGGGGGGCGCCCTGAAGAAGATGCTCCTTCCCTTCAAGCTGGGCGTGGGAGGCCGGATGGGGAGCGGTGCGCAGTACGTGAGTTGGATCGCCATAGACGATACGATCGGGGCGATCCATCACGCGGTCTGCACGGAGTCGCTCAAGGGGGCGGTCAACGGGGTGGCCCCCGCCCCGGTGACCAATGCCGAATTCACGCGGGTCCTGGCGCGGGTGCTGTCCCGGCCGGCGCTCCTCCCGTTGCCCGCGTTCGCCGCGAGGCTCGCATTCGGAGAGATGGCCGACGCGTTGCTCCTGGCGAGCGCCCGGGTCATGCCGGCCCGCCTCCAGGCCTCGGGCTACCGATTTCAGTACCCAGAACTCGAAGGCGCCCTTTGGCACCTCTTGGGTCGGTAGGGCGACGAGTGAGAAAGGAGACGCCCATGGCACGCGTTGACTGGAGCTATCACCGCCCCGGGTGAAACACCTGCGCCAAGACGCAGGGGTTCCTTGCGACGCACAAGGTGGAGACCGCATCGCAGGCGGATGCGAAGAAGACGACCCTCAAAGAGAAAGAGGCCATGGCCCTGGTTCGTGAGGTGGACGAGATCTACGCCAGCAAGGGGAAGCAGGTGGTCCACCTGGACCTCAAGAAGGACAAGCCGGATCCGGCAACGCTCAAGGGTCTTCTCCTGGGGCCGACGGGCAACCTCCGGGCCCCAACGCTCCGCAGGGGTCGGACGCTGATCGTCGGCTTCGACGAGGGGACCTACGCGAAGCTCTTGAAGTAAAAGAGGCCAGGCCCGAAGGATTCACTCTTGGTCTGGAGTCGCCCCGGACCCGCTGGGAGGCTGCGGGACGGGGGCTATTCCGTGGAGTGCCGGGGCGTGCCGGGCCTGGTGATCCGATCCGAAGGGAAGACCGGAGGCGCCACGAGACAAGAGCCGCGACGATCAACCATGAGCTATGAGACATGAGCCATCAGCCATGAGCGAAGAGCAGCGAGCCGCGTGCCATGAGACACGACATGATCTTCATGCGAGATAGGGAGAAAAGCATGGGTCAGCAGATTCTGGCTCTCGCGATTTGTCTGGCGATCTGTTTCGCGGCCGCCGGGATCGGCTCGCTGCTCACCACGCCGTCGATCAACGGGTGGTATGCGGGGCTAGCCAAGCCGCGGTGGACGCCCCCCAACTGGGTGTTTGGCCCCGCTTGGTCGACTCTCTACGCGATGATGGCTGTTGCGGCGTGGCTCGTCTGGCGCCGAGGGGGTGACGAGGTGCGCCTGGCGCTCATCCTCTTCGCGGTACAGCTCGCCTTGAACGTCGCCTGGTCCGGCCTGTTTTTCGCCCTGCGCCTGCCGGGGGCAGCCTTTGCGGAGATCCTGCTTCTCTGGGTCGCCATCGGAGCGATAACTTTGACCTTTGGCAAGATCTCTACGGCGGCAGCATTGCTCTTCGTTCCGTACTTCGCCTGGGTGGGCTTCGCAGCCATCCTCAACCTTGCGATCTGGAGGTTGAACGCGTGACCAGCCGAGAAGCCAAGGACCGCTTGCCGGTCATCATCATCCGTGCAGGAGGTTGTCACACATGAGTTCCCGCCCCGAGTCGCCCCGCCAGAGCACCGCGCCCATCCGCGTCGGGATCAGCGCGTGTCTGCTGGGACAAGAAGTCCGGTTCGACAGAGGACACAAGCGGGACCGCTACATCACGGACACCCTGGGGAAGTTCTTCGAGTGGGTCCCGGTCTGCCCGGAGGTGGAGATGGGCCTGGGGACGCCCCGGGAGACCCTACGCCTGGTGGGCGATCCCGAGGCACCTCGCCTGGTCTTCGCAAAGGAGGGAGAAGACCAGACGGAGCTGATGCGAGCCTGGGCCACCTCGCGCCTGGACAGGCTGGCGAAGGCCAACCTCTCAGGTTACATCCTCAAGAGCGACTCGCCGAGCTGCGGCATGGAGCGGGTGCGGGTGTACCGGTCCTCCGGGATCCCGAGCAAGGACGGGGTGGGCATCTTCGCGCGTGCCCTGATGGACCGATTTCCGCTGCTGCCCGTCGATGAGGAAGGACGGCTGCATGATCTGCCGTTGCGGGAGAATTTCGTCGAGCGGGTCTTCTGCTATCGCCGCTGGCGGGACCTGGTCGCCGGCGGGATCACCCGAGGGAAGCTGGTGGCCTTCCACACCGCTCACAAGCTCTTGCTGCTGGCCCACAGTCCCAAACACTACACGGAGCTGGGGCGGCTGGTGGCCAATGGCAAGGCGCTGTCCCCGAAGGAGCTCGAGGGCCGGTACGGTGAGCTCTTCATGGCGGGCCTCACGGTCAAGGCCACGGCCAAGAAGCACACTAACGTCATGCACCACATCCTGGGATACCTCAAGCGCGACCTGGATGCCAGGGACAAGGCCGAGCTGCTGACCGTCATCAATGACTACTATCGGGGTTTCGTCCCGCTGGTAGTGCCCCTCACGCTGCTCAAGCACCACCTCACGCGGGTCAACGTGCCCTATCTGCAGGACCAGATCTACCTGAACCCGCATCCCAAGGAGCTGATGCTCCGCAACCATGCGTGATGGAACCGCCAAGGCGTCAAGAGACTCCCACTCTTCTGGGCCATAGAGTGGGAAACCCTGAGGGGCCAGGCCGAGCATAATCGGCTGAATCTCGGATCAGGATTGGCGGGCAGGGCAGGCCCTTGGCGTCTTGACGGTGAGATGTTCGAGTTCAGGTTGACGGCCCCGGCGACATGACCTATTATTCGTGCAGGGCGCGGTACCCAAGAGGCTAAGGGAGAGGTCTGCAAAACCTCGATTCGGCGGTTCGAGTCCGCCCCGCGCCTCCATTCGAGATAGAACCCGGCATCCGCCGGGTTTTTCTGTTTCGGCCAGCCGGGGGGGAAACCATCATACGAAAGGGATCCTCATGCTTTGGAGTGGTCTGATTCGTCTTCCCGCACTGCTTGTCGCTCTGGTAGCCGGGCTGTCTTTGAGCGGATGTGCTTCTGCCCCTCGTTCTTCTCTTCTGACCGAAAAAGACGCGGGCAGAAGCGTGGAAATGGCGAGAGGGGATATTCTGGAGGTTGTCTTGCGGGGCAATCCAACGACAGGTTACCTCTGGGAAATGGTCTCCGGCGATATCACCATTCTCAGGCCAATCGGGAGGCCGGAATTCAAACCTGAGAGGGCTGCAGTGGGTGCGGGTGGCGCAATCACCCTTCGCTTCGAGGCTGCCTCTGCCGGTCGAACAGGGCTTAAACTGGCCTATCGACGGCCCTGGGAGAAGGACGTCCCGCCGATCGAAACGTTCGAGGTTACGGTGGTCGTAAAGTGACGGGCACAGCCGTCAGTCTTGACTCCCTTAGCGCAGGTGCTGGGTCATGAATCTTTCTGTTTCTGGCTTGCCCGTGCAGTCTTCGGGATCGTCCCTGGACCCTCGGATCGCCTGTTGCCCTGTGAGCCAGAACACCCGCTGCTTGAGCGGCGGCTTTCGGCGGCGGAACCAGCGTGATCAGGTCCGCGTCGGTTCCGTACTCTACGAGCATAGAGGCCAATTCGTCCAAGAGGGGAGTCTCCTTGCCCTGCCGTGCCATCGCCGGGAGGCCGAGGTCCGCCAGTTCCTCAAGGTCGAGCATGAAGCCGTGCGCGGGATAGGCGTGCACCAGGCGGCGGGTAGGCTTCGGGCCGTGCGCCGCGAATGGCTCCTCCCAATACCGCCGGAGGGGGCGCGCGGCGGGTGGCCGGAAGGTGGCGACTTCCCGAGTCGCTGTCGGAGATCCCTGTCGCCCCCGTCTCCGTCTCGCTATCCCTGTCGGCTATCCCTGTCGCCCCGGCCAGTTCCGTACGGTGTCCCCGGAATTCAGGGAGAGGGGCATGGTGAGGGAAAAAGTCAGTATTGCCCCAACGTCCCCTATGCCGTCCTCAGGGTGCATTTTCTGAAGACATATCTTGAGCCCTGTCTAACCGCTGGCCTGGTTGAACGGACCATACCCGACAAGCCGCGGAGCCCCAAGCAGCGCTACAGGACCACGCCAGCCGGGCGCGCGGTCTTGGGGCAGACCCAGAAGGAGAAATAGATGGCGAAGATCGAGGTGGCGAAGACCGATCACCTCCTTCGATGTCTGGGAAGGCAAGGAAGGCGAGACATTCGAGGCCGGCAAGAATAGCCGCGCATCCGTCTCGCTGTCCCTGTCCGCTGTCCCTGTCGCCCCCGTCTCCGTCCCGCTGTTGCTGTCGGAGATCGCTGTTGCTGTCGCCCCGTGGAGTGCGGACCTTGCATCGCCGGGGCGTTCCTGATATAAGGAGATTCGGGTGCCGGTTCTCCTCGGCATGCGGGGGAAGCCGGGCGCGGAAATGGTGGGAAGGGAGTGCAGGAGGAGATAAGCGCCGATTCTCGGGTGAGGATCGGCCTTTTGTGTTTGATGGGGGGACGGCGCATATTTGCTTTGCAGGCGGTTTCAAGGGTCAGCGCAAGGAATGGGCCAGGTCAAGGAAGTTGTTTCGGAATCAACGTCCCCGATTGCATTCACTACGACGAGAGGTGGTCTCGATCCATCGGGCGGCTGCGTCTGCATATCGGAAACCATCGAAGAATTAGCCTCGCAATCTGTGACCGTACTTGTCACAGACCGGATGTAAAATAGGCGCTGCGCCCGGGGGGTGGAGTTTTCCATAAGACCTCCCTTCCCGAGGCTCCGGGAACGCCAAGGTGAAGATGAGAGGCAAAGGGTTCCGTCTCCTCTGTTTGGCCGCTTCGTGTTGGGTGGGTGCCCTGTTGCCGGGTCACCTGTCGGCCGCCGACATCTATGACAAGGACTGGAACCGGGTTGGGCACACCCGAGAAAATCGGGACGGGACGCTGGATATCTACGATACCCACTGGAACCGGATCGGATGGGGCCGCAAGGAAAAAGATGGCACGATCGAGTTCTTCGATAAAAATTGGAATCGAATCGGACGGACCCGCCCTCAGAAAGACGGGACGCTGGAATTCCAGGACAAGAACTGGAACCGCCTGGGACGCGGTATCCCAGAGCGGTCTGGAAAAACGGGAACCTACGAGTACCAGGATCAAAAGTGGAATCGAACCGGCCGAGGGGACACCAGCGGCCCCGTGTGGTTGCAGCGAGGACGGAAGAAATGAGGAATCGGTCGTGCCGGAGGAATCACCCAGCGGCTGAGCGATCCGGATCGGAAATTGTAGAGTCGCGTGCCGCTCCTGAAGAGAGCGGTATGGAACGGGAAGGCCATCTCTGCCAAGAGTCGGTGTGACCTATGTCTGATCTCACGCACCTGGAAATTCACCTCACCAGTGGAAGCGTGACCCCGTTGCCCGGATCGACGAGTTGGAACGAGCATCGGGGTGGACCCGAGGTTTTGCTCCGATGGCTGGAGAGCCAATTGGGACTCTTGGAGGATCGCCCGCCCCTCGCCAGCCGGGTGACGGACTACGCAGCCGTCCTGGATGGCCTCCCGGATGCCTGTTTTGCGTCCAGCCTGGCGACGGACCGCTGGGCGACCGCCGGCGAGCTTCTCTCTCGGCGTGACGAGCTTCGGCTGGCCGGCTGGGATGAGACCGACTCGCCTCGGCTTCCTTCACTGGTCCGGGATCTGGCCCGCGCTACGCAGATTCGAAAGCCGCGCTGGCCCGACGAGAGTGAGCGGCTACAACACGTCTTGGATGCCCTCACTGCCGGACAGCTTCTTCCGCCTCACCGCTGTGTCCTCAGAGACGATCCAACTCGATGGCCCCGCCGCTGGCGCGAGGTCCTGGCGCGGCTGCATACCGAGCTCGCGAGTGAACCGACGCCGAGCGGGTCGATCGGCTCCTCTCTGGCGGCCGTGCAGCAACAGGTCCTGGATGGAAGCCTCGCTCCCGCCCCGCCTGACGCGAGCCTCCTCTGGATCCGCAGCCGGAGTGTCCTTGGGGCCTGCGAGGCAGTCGCTCTGGCGCTCGCAGCAGATCCCACGCGACTGGCCGAGACGGTTATCTACTGTGAAAGTCCGGCTGCGGCGATCTGCCTGGACGGGTGCCTTGCAAGATTGGGCCTGCCGACGGCGGGAGCGGCCGTTCGGACCCTGTCCCACCCGGTGTTGCAGGTCCTGCCCCTGGTGCTGCGGCTGTGCTGGGGACCCGTGGATCCCAGCCTGCTCCTGGACTTCCTCTCCTTGCCTGTCAGCCCTATTCCGCCGAGGGCAAGACGCCGGCTGGCCGAGGCGCTCACGGAGCAGCCCGGGTTGGGTAGCGCGGCATGGGAGGCGGCGCGGGAAGCACTCTGTGACCCCCAGGTGGACGCCGAAGGGACGCTGGCCGAGAGGCTGCGACTCTGGCTGGACATCGAGCGGCGCACCTGGGGGGAGCCCCTGCCCGCAGCTCTTGTCAGGGAGCGATGCGGCCTCGTCGCCCGGTGGGCGCATGGTCGCGCTCGCGTCCTGGAAGACGATGGGCAAGCCGACCCGGCGCTCGCGGAAGCCCTCCGCATTGCAGTCGGCCAGGCGGCCACGCTGGGCGATCTGGTGGGTGCGCACGCTGCGGAGGTGTCAGAGGCTCAACTCGGGCGGCTCCTGGATGCCGCCCTCGCTGAAGGGGCGCACATCCAGCCATGCCTCCAAGCCGCAGGCGGCCCCCGGCTCGTGACAAGTCTGGCCGAGATCATCTATCCCTGCGCCCGGCTCGTGTGGCTGGGGTTGAGCACCAGCGATCTGCGTCCCTGCCGATGGACCGCGCTGGAACTGCGGCAGCTCCGGGCGATGGGAGTTGACCTGGACGATGGCAGTCGGAGCCTGGCGGCCCTGCGGGAGGCGGAGCGGCGCGGCCTGAGTCGAGTCACCGAGGCACTCCTGGCGGTGGCCCTTCCCGATGATGCGGAGCAACGGCCGCACCCTCTCTGGTTGCAGGTCTGGCAGACCCTGCATCGTGCTGGCGAGAAGGATCCGCTGGGGCTGGAGGACGTCCTCACCGCTGCCCGCCGGATGGATCACACTCCGTGGCGCTTCCCCACCTCGGCGGCAGAGATCCGGCCGCCCCAGCCAAGACGTCCCCTGTGGTCGGTCGAGCGCGGCCTGCTCCGGGAACGCACCCGCAGTTCGGCCAGCGAGCTGGAGAGCCGGCTGGCCTGCCCGCTGCAGTGGGTTTTGAAGTATGCGGGGCGACTGCAATCGGGCGCGATCGCCCGCCTGCCCGATGCCTTTCAACTCAAGGGAAGCTTCTGCCACGATCTCCTCCGAGGCGTGTTCGGCGGGGGCAAACCGGCTCCGGATGTCGCCACGGCAGAGCGGGTAATGGCGGAGGCCTTCGAGGCGCGGCTCGCCCTGGATGCGGCCCCCCTGGCCCAGCCCGCGCGCCTGGCCGAAAAGCTCCAGTTGCGGGAGGAGCTCCTCCGGGCGACGCGCTCCCTGGTGCAGGCTCTGTGGGCAGGAGGCTACCAGGTGCAAGGGTTTGAGGTTGATTTGCAGGGCGGGGTTCGGGGGCGGACCCTCGATGGTGCCATTGACTGCCTGGTGCGGCGGGTGGACGGCGAGGAGGCTATCGTTGATTTCAAGTACGGCGGCATCAAGAAGTACCGCGCGCTCCTGGAGGAGGGGAGGGCCGTCCAGCTCGCGACCTATGCTTACGGGAGGAGCCAGGCAAGGCCTTACGCCTTTCCGGCCGTTGGGTATCTCATCCTCTCGGATGGCATCCTCTACACGCCGCAGGGCAGTCGCCTGCGCGGAGACGGGCCGTCGCAGGTGGTAGAAGGGCCGCCGATCGCCGAGGTGTGGGCGGCCTTCCTCACCGCCTTGGAGAGGGCCGAGGCCTGGCTCACGGGTGGAGAGCCAATCCCTGCCCGCCCGCTCCAGGATCCCCAGGACTGGCCGCCAGGGGCATCGATCGTCTTGGACCCTCCTGACGCGAAGGGACGTCAGCCCGAGAGCCAGCGCATCTGCGAGTACTGCGACTATGGCGTCCTCTGTGGCTTGGTGGAGTTGACCTGATGGGCACGCTGCGCGTCGTTCGGGCAGGGGCGGGCTCGGGCAAGACCCACGATCTCTGCGAGCACATTGCCGAGCGTGTGGCTGCAGGGCTCGATCCCGCTCGGCTCCTGGCCACCACCTTCACCCGGAAGGCGGCCGCCGAGCTGAAAGGGCGCATCCAGGCGAGGCTGCTGGCGCATGCGGGACTCACCCCCGGCGACCGCCTGGCCAAGGCCGAACGGCTGGAACTCGCCGCCATCGGCACCGTCCACAGCGTCGGGCACCAGCTCCTCACCCGGTACGCCCTTCACGTGGGACTCTCCCCCCGCCTGACCATCCTGGAAGAGGCGGGCAGCGCCCGCGTCCTTCGTGATGTGCTGGCCCAGATGGATGCCCGCCCCTGGGAAACGCTCGCACAGATTGGTCAGCGGTTCTCCCTTGGCTCACCCCAGGACCTCGCGCTGGAACTCTTGGATGCCAAGCGAAGCAACAACATCAGCGACCAGACCTTTCGCGCCCAGATGGAGACCAGTGGGCGCCGTCTCTCAAAGCTGATGGCCCCGCAGGGGCCGAGCGCGCAGGCGTGCACCTTCGATGCGTTGTACGGACTGGTGGACCGGGCGCTTGCCGCCCTGGATCGAATCACGGACGGGGTCAAGAAGACGGAGGATGCCAAGACGGCGCTCCGTCGCCTGGTGGCGCGGCGGAGCCATGCCTGGAGGGACTTCGTGGAGGCGGGCCGGCTCGAGGCGGGGAAGCGCTCTGGGGCCGACGCTGCCCTGGAGGAGATGCGTCGGGCCGCCGCCACTGTGTTCTTGTCGCCCGATCTTCACCGCGACCTCCAGCAATTCCTGGCGCGCTTGACGAACCAGACCCTTGCCCTCGCGGAGGCGTACGCCGATTTCAAGCGCGAACGCGGGTTGCTCGACTTCACCGACCTGGAGGTCTGGTTCCTCCGTCTTCTTACGAATCCCGAGCTTGCCGCCAGTCTCCAGGCCGACCTGGACCTCGTGACGGTGGACGAGTTCCACGACACCAATCCGCTCCAGCTTGCGATCTTCCAGCGCTTGCGTGCTCTTGTCCCCTCCAGCCGCTGGGTCGGGGATGCCAAGCAGTCCATCTACGGCTTCCGGGGGGCCGATCCGGAGTTGATTCACGCCGTCTGGGACGCCGTACCCGAGGGGGACCGAGAGCGCTTGCCGAAGAATTATCGCAGCCAGGCCGGCCTGGTGCAGCTTGTCGGCCGGCTCTTTCGGCCGGTCTTCGGGGAAGAGGTGGTGCTCGATCCGGACCGGCCCGGAGCCCCCCGAGGCATCGAACGCTGGGTGATCGAAGCGGGGAATATCGAGGAAGAGTTCGCGGCGCTAGCGACCGGCATCACCCAACTGCGAAACGAGGGTTGCCCCCTGCGGAACATCGCGATTCTGGCCCGAACGAACGACAATGCGAAGGCTATCGGTACGGCGTGCAAGCATCTGGCGATCCCGGCGCTCTTGGAGCTTCCCGGGCTGGTCTCTACCCGCGAGGGGGCGCTGAGCTTGGCGGGGCTCCGATTGGTGGCCGACCGGTATGATAGCCTGGCGGCGGCAACCATCATGCACCTCTTGAGTGATCCTCGCGAGGAGACCCCATCCTGGCTCGCCGCACGGCTGCGGAGCATCTCCCCCGACAGCGATTGCCATCACATGGGGGACGGACAAGACGGGGTATTCCAACCACCGCCGTGGGCTGGCAATCCGCTTCTGGCGCGGCTGGAAGCGATTGATCACCGGACGCTGCCGCCCTCGGTGATCGTCCAGCGGGTCATCGATGCCCTCGAGGCCGGCAACCATCTCCGGACCTGGGGCGAGGTGGCCAAACGGGCCGCTAATCTCGACATGCTCGTGGTGACGGCGCTAGAGTACGAGCAGGAGGCACGGGAAGTGCGGTCCGCTGCGACCCTCTCAGGTTTAATTGCCCACCTGGAGGGCCTGGCCGCAGAGGAAAGGGATGCGACGCGGCCCCCCTACGGGATCGATGCGGTCAGTATCTTGACCTACCACGGCAGCAAGGGATTGGAATGGCCGGTCGTGATCCTGACCGGCTTGAACTTCGGGCGGGTGCCTGAGATGTGGAAGCCGGTGGTGACGGGCGGTGATCCGGGCGCGGAGGATCCCCTCGCCGGCCGGATGGTGCGCTACTGGCCGTGGCCGTTCGGCGACCTTCAGAAGACAAGCGTCCTGGACAGTCTCGATTTGCAAGAGGCGGCCCTGGCATCGCCGGAGGGTCGGGAGGCCGAAGGACGGGCAGCAGCCGAAAGTCTTCGTCTCCTGTACGTCGGCTTCACCCGGGCGCAGGATAAGGTGGTCCTCGTTCACAGAGATAAGAGGTATGGCTGGTTGAAAGGACTCCCGGACGTGGATGCGTTGCTGCCACCCGATGCCGTCCAGGGTGAGCACCCACTGGAGGGCATTGAGACGACCTATGTGCTGCGCCGGCTCCAAGCGGCCGTCGTCGAAGAGCTTGTCAGGGCCTCCGCACGGGAGATGTGGCTCATTCCCCTCCAAGCCGCCGGGGATGTGTCCGAACCTATTGCGCGCTATCACAACCCCAGTCTGGTGGAAACAGCGGAGGTTCGGGCCTCTGTGACGGTCGAGCCCCTTCCAGGGCAGGCCATCTTCCCGCCTAAGATGGATGAGGTCCAAGGGGAGGCACTGGGGAACGCGGTGCATGCCTACCTGTGCGCCCTTCCCTCCATCCGAGGATTAGAGGAGAGCCAACGCCACCAGGTGGCACTCCGGTCCCTGAAGGGTTTCGGTGCCGAGCAGTTCCTCGGTGCTACCGATCTCGTGGTCATAGGAGAGCGCTTGGAAGGCTGGATCGGGGCTCGGTACCCGGACGCTACCTGGCACACCGAGGTTCCAGTCACGGCCCCCCGCCCCGGCGGTGGGCAGTGGAACGGCGTGGTTGATTTGCTTCTTCGCCTGCCAGGCGGTGAGGTTGTGGTGGTGGACCACAAGAGCAGTCCAATCCGCCGCGAGCAGTGTGAGGCCAAGGCGGTGACGTTCGCCGGCCAGCTCGCCGCCTATCGGGAAGCGCTCGCATCCCAGGGCCTCACCGCCGCCGCCACCTGGATATACTTCCCGCTGGCGGGGGCAGTGGGGAGGGTGAATCTCTTAGGCGAATAGGGGCGCCTGACTGATTGCGGTTAGGCTGCTCTGTGGTGAATTGCCCTTGTCGAATGGGAAACCCCATCGGAGCGCAACACACATCGCAGTATAAGGAGGTGGGTGTGATGCAGGAGGTGCGTGTGTATGCCTCGAAGCTGGCTGCCCAGGCAGCGCAGCGGCGTGACCGCAGGCTGCAGGTGAGCTGCCGCCGACTCCTCAAGGGATTCGGGTATCAGCGGCGCACCGAGGGAGTCATCGCGGAGGTTCAGCACCAACTCAGGGCGTGCGGGCTCGAGGTGGCGATGACGACCCAGGAGCCAGCGAGCCTCGATGATCGAGTGGTGCTCTCCCTCGTGGGTGCGCCGCCGCCCATCTCTGCTGTGACGGAAGCCGGGAGCACTCCATCGCTACCTGACCTTGCCGAGCGCGCGCTTGCCGCAACTGTCGAGATTCATGTTGGGGATAGCCTTGGGTCGGGATTTCTCGTGCACCCTGCGGGGCTTGTCCTGACAGCTCGCCACGTTGTTGAGGGCGAGGACCACATGTCTGAGCGAGTCGTCAAAGTCATACTGCCCAACGAGGAGGAGGTGGACGGTGTCGTGGTGCGCTCGCATCCACGCCTCGACTTTGCCATTCTGTGGGTCTTGGCCGATGGTCCATTTCCGACGCTCCCGCTGGCCGACCCATCGGGGTTGCGACCTGGCCAGAGTCTCCTGGCCGTCGGGTCCCCCTCCGGATTGCGTCATACCGTGTCAGCTGGCATCGTGAGTAACCCTGCCCAGCGACGGAAAGGTGTCGAGTACATCCAAACGGATACGGCGGTCGACCACGGGAATTCCGGCGGCCCCCTCATGAATGAGGATGGAGCAGTGGGGATTGCGCTCTGGGGGTTGGGAGACGTGGCGCATGCGAAGTTTGCCTTGCCGATTGACTATGTGGCCGACGAGGTCGCGGCGATCGTGAAGCTCGGCCGCGAGCGATCACTGGCGGGCCGATACTGCCCTGCTTGCGGGGACCTGGATGCGGTCGCCCCGACCTGGTATTGCCGAAATTGTGGCGTGGAGTTCACTGAAGAGAAAAGTCAGGAAGCTAACTAGCCAACCGAGGAGGCGCCAATGTCCCTGATGGAAAAGATTCTGCGAGCCGTCTCGGGGGGTCCGACGTCAAAGCCAACCCCTCCGACCACCCCGGTGACCATTCATCCGCCGGCGCCAGCCACGAAGGAAGCGATCGAGGCCCAGATTGATGCATTCTTGCGCAAGGTTGGAGTCACTGACCCGGCCAGCCAGACCGACGAGAAAGGATGGCGATACTTCCAGCGTGGGTCTGCCCAGGGGCGAGCAGGCGTGATCAAGATCGAAGAGGACTGGCATCTCCGGGTGGAATCACCAGTCATCCCTCTGCCGGGTGATAAGGACTTGCTCCTTCCGCTCATGCGGGAACTCCTCGAGTTGAACATCACTATCCCGGGGAGTCACCGGGTCGGGATCCAGGAACAGCAAGTGTTCGCGACGGTGACCTATCCATTGACTTCCCTGCACACGGGGGATTGCGCCGAGAGTATCAACTCTGTCATGGCCCTCGCGGACGCACTGGACGACTACCTTGTCGATAAATACGGCGGCACGTCGAAACAGCGAAAGGGGCAGGCAGGCGTAAACAAGACGTCTGACTGAGTCCGCGTAACTAGCTTCTACCCGATCCACGAGAGGTATGGATGAGGATGCGGTTCCAGCTTCTCTGAGTTGCAGATTGAGGATCCTGGAGATCTGCTTGCATTGGGGCAACCAACGGGGTGCGGAATATATGAAACGCTGGTCCATTCGTGGGTCGGCGTCTTCCCTTATGGGCAATGTGCAGCCAGCAAATCGAAATGTGCCGGAAGGTATGGACCGCTGATCGTTGCTGCTTTCACGTGATGAGGTAAAGACGATGCCGTCATGGTTCGGCTGGATTGACCATTCCGAGCAACATCGGCGGCGTATGCTCGATGTGCTCGATTTACTTCACGAGCAGGGCACGCGCGACGAGCTAGGTATTGGAGTGATCAGGGATGCCTTCGCGGATCTGCTTTTCCCGGGAACGGGAACCCTACAGACCCGCGCCCGTTACTTCCTGTATGTTCCATGGATATATCAGGATTTGGAAGCTCGACAGGTTCCTGTCGCCGAAGTGGCTCGCCGTGCCCGGAAAGCGGAGATCGATCTAATCGAATCGCTCTTACAGTCTCCAGATGTAGAAGGGACCATCGGACGGATCTCCCGAGGCAAGCTCCAGCGTGTCCCAAGCAACATCTACTGGAGCGGCCTGGGAAAGCTTGGGATTCTCCGGTTTGAGGGCTCGCAAGACCAGTACCACCGCTCTCTGGACCAGTTCTATCGGCTCCGACGCGGCATTGTTCGCACGGACGACGGTGACATAGTGCGCGGGGTGCCGATCAACTGGGATCCCGACCTGCCTCCAGCACCAACCAGCTATCCAGAAACAGCCTGCTTTCGACTAAGCCTTAACGAGGCGCTCTACATTCAAGAGCGAATCATGAAGAGCGCATCGCAATCCCTCCTGGCTTTCTTGGTCGACCACGGAAAACGAGATGAGGTGGCGGAGGCGCCCTGGGATCATCCGCAATGGAACCGTTTTCCCGCCCATATTCGGAGACAGCTCCACCATGCCCGGGCATTCTCGGAGGTCATCCACGGGGCTCCGTTGCTCTATAACTTGATGTTGGCGGAACTCCGAGAACACAAAGAATGGATTGATGCTTATCGGGAAAGGCTAAGGGAATGGTCCGCACTGATGGTCGATAGGTCTGGCGAGCTTGCGGCCTGGGACCGGCGGGAATTCTGGGCGGTTGTAGAGTCCGAAGGAAGTCACCCCTCGGATGGGACGCGCCGCTTCATAGACAGTTGGTTGACCATGGTCTTGGCCGAAGGAGAGCCTGGTCGTGTGGCGGACTCCGAGAGGGCCCAAACCCTCATCCTGGAACGGGAGCGCAAGCTGAAGGGCCGGCTTGCTCGATTGGACAACGCCCAAGCGCGCAGTTTGTGGAACGGGGCGGCCGGAGCACAGCGACTGGTGTACCGCTGGCCGAATGCGTTTGTGCTCGTGAATGACATTCTTCAAGGGATGGCAGGAGGCAGTCATGCTTGAGCCGTACGGCCGAACCCTCCTGCTCGACGCCCTGAGGCCGCCAGAGGGGTATAGCCTTGATGTGGGCATCGGGACCACCTATTCCCTGGACCTGCTGACACTGCTTACGGCACCCTTGGCATTCACACTCTTTGACGCGCAGGACACGGATGGGCGCCTCGTTGTCGATCCGCTCGCCACATTGGAAAGCCTGCGGCGATACGCGGACAAGCTGACAATCTTCTGCCATGCGGGACGAATCCTTGTCCCAGCTCAGCAGTATTCGCAAATATCTTACCTGGAGGAGATGGTTGTGGAATGCCTGCCGCCCAGGGGTCGCGGCGCCTTCCACCCAAAGGTCTGGCTCCTGAGATTCACAGGGCCGGAGGGAATCGTCGTATACCGCTTCCTGTGCCTGACTCGGAACCTAACCTTTGATCGCTCTTGGGACACGGTGTTGGTGCTGGACGGACAGTTGCTGGATCGCCAGAAAGGGATAGCGGTAAATCGCCCCCTTGGAGATTTTGTGCGTGCGCTGGGGGAACTAGCGGTCCGTCGTCCACAAAGAGCAGATGTCCGGGCCCGACTCGATCAACTTGGCGAAGAGGTCCGACGGGTTGCCTTCGAGCTACCAGAGGGATTCGACGAGATCCGTTTCTGGCCGCTTGGCATCGAAGGATACGCGCGGTGGCCCTTCCCCGGAACCCCGGATAGGATTCTCGTCATCTCGCCGTTTCTGGCTGCGACTTGCCTTGACCGCCTAAAGGGCGCGACGAAAGAGAGCATTCTCGTGTCCCGACCGGACAGCCTCGCGGCTGTCCACAATGCAGCAATGTTCGATGAAAGATACGTGCTAAGCGACCAAGCCGACCCGGAAGAGGATGCGGACGAGAGTGCTCCTGCGGACGAAGCGGAGGGCGAGAACCTTTCCGGATTGCACGCGAAATGCTACGTCATGGATGAAGGGTGGAGATCCCACGTCTGGACCGGGTCGGCGAATGCGACGGAAGCTGCGTTTCACCAAAACGTAGAGTTCCTCGTCGAGCTTGGGGGCCAGCGAAGTCAGGTGGGAGTGCGAAGCGTCCTGGAGGCTGAGCACGGGAAGACGGGCTTCAGGGATCTCCTTGTGCCTTTCACTCCCCCAGCCGAGGCACCCTCCCCAGATCCGGTCCTCGAGGCGCTCAAGAAACGGGTCGAAGATGTCCGGACGAGCCTAATCGGCAGTTCCATCGTTGGCAATGTGACTCAGGGGGCTGAGGATCAATATTCACTTACCTTTATTGCCACACAGTCGGCTGTGCTGCCGCTGCCCCAGGGTGTGAATGTACGGTTCTGGCCCGCGACGATTGCGGAGACGAACGCCGTCCCGGTTTCCTGCGATGCCGTCACGTTTGCGACATTCAGCAATCTCTCGCTCGAGAGCCTCTCGGCATTTCTTGGGGTGGAAGTGATGGCGCGAGAAGGCGATCGGCAACTCGTCATCCGGTTCGTCCTGTACGTCCCACTTGAGGGGGCTCCATCGGACCGCCGCGAGCGGCTCTTGCGATCATTCTTGCGGGATGAACACCGTCTCTTCCGGTATCTCTTTCTCCTTCTCGCCGAGGAGGGGCTCGGGTTGCGTGTCCTCTCGGTGGCCGATGAGTCACGGAAAGACGGAGATCGGGCGGTCCGAGCATCGAGTGGCCCGCAGGGAGGCCTGCTAGAGGCACTGCTACGGACACTGGATCGGGCGCCGGAGCGCCTGGATTCCATCGCCCGTCTCGTTGAAGATCTGTCGATCAACGAGACACAGCCCCCCTCATTGCCGCCACGGTTTGAAGAGATTTGGCGGCCGATTTGGGAGGCGCGAGAGCGGATGCGTCAATGAGCGCAGAAATTGTCAGACCGAACGTCGAGCGCATTCTGTCACGCCTGAAGGATTTCCAGCAGGACACCGTCGAGCGCGTCTTCCGGCGGATGTACCTCGATCCTGAAGTCACGCAACGATTTTTAGTCGCCGATGAGGTGGGACTCGGGAAGACGCTGGTGGCGCGCGGTGTGATCGCCCGGGCGATCGATCATCTGTGGGACAAGGTGGAGCGCATTGACATCATCTACCTCTGTTCAAACGGGGCGATTGCCCGTCAGAACATCAATCGCCTCTTGGTCGGGGGAACCGAGGACTGCGCATTGCCTTCGCGTATCACGCTCCTGCCCACCATGGTGAGCGATCTCAAGCGGCGCAAATTGAACTTTGTGTCGCTCACTCCTGGGACTTCGTTCGACCTGCAATCAAACCTCGGCCGAGCCGATGAGCGGGCACTCCTCTTCTGGCTCCTCCCCGAAGCCTGGACTGAAACAGCACCTGGGGCGCAGCGGCTTCTGACCGGGGGGATGGACCCAGCGCGATTCCGGGACCTCGTCAAGGAGTTCAACGATCCCGATCAGTACCACATTGACGCAAGCATTCGCGAGGCGTTCCGGGCGGCGCTGGAGCGGCGCGTGGCGACGGAGGAGGCCGACGGTCGCACCGATACGCTTCGGTCGCGATTCCTCGCCCTCAGCGAGGAGTTTCGGGATGGACGCTCGACTCCGAACGAGGAGGCGCGTCAGTCCCGAAACCGCCTGGTGGGGGAGCTGCGAACGTGCCTGGCGAGCTCGTGCCTCGCATCACTGGAGCCCGACCTCATCATCCTCGACGAGTTTCAGCGCTTCAAGCACCTGCTGAACGGCACAGACGAGGTCGGTCTCCTGGCTCGGGATCTCTTCAACTTCCCGGAGGCGCGGATCCTGCTTCTGTCGGCCACACCCTACAAGATGTACACGCTGAGCGCGGAGGCAAACGGGGAGGACCACTATGGTGATTTCCTCCATACAGTCCGTTTCCTCCACGGCGACCCGGCGCGCACGGCGCGCTTCCAGGGGCAACTTGAAGCCTACCGGCAGCAACTCCTGCGGCTTGGTGGCGGACTCGAAGGGAACCTTGAGAAGCTGGAGGAAACGAAGCGAGTCATCGAGCAGCAATTGCGGTCGGTCATGGTACGCACCGAGCGGTTGGCAGTCACTGCCGACCGGAATGGCATGCTGGCCGAGGTGCCGCCCGCCGACGCGCGCCTCGAGGCGACCGACCTGGAGGCGTATCTGGGCCTGCAGCGGGTCAGCCGTGCGCTCGACGAGGCGGACACCCTGGAGTACTGGAAGTCCGCGCCGTATCTATTGAACTTCATGGACGAGTACCAGATCAAGCGCCGCTTTACCGCCGAACTCGCGAAGCAAGGCGGTGGGACGGCCCTCTGGGAGGCACTGGCAGGGAACCCGCGCCTGCTCCTCCCCTGGGAGGAGGTGGAAACCTACCGCCGCGTCGATCCATCGAACGTGCGTCTTCGAACTCTGCTGGCGGATACCGTCGAGATGGGAGCCTGGCGCGCGCTGTGGATCCCGCCCGCCTTGCCCTACTATCCCCTGGAGGGGCCGTTCGCCGATCCCGCCGTCGCAACCCTGACGAAGCGGCTGGTTTTCTCCGCTTGGCAGGTGGTTCCAAAGGTTGTGGCCACACTGCTCAGCTACGAAGCCGAGCGACGGATGGTTCAGTCCTTCGAAGGGGAGGCGGCCCGGAACACGACGGAGGCTCGGCGCGAGCGGCGGCCGCTCCTCCGGTTTTCCCGGTCTGACGATGGGCTTACCGGCCTGCCCGTGATGGGATGGCTCTACCCCAGCCTGGTGCTGGCCGAGTGTGGGGATCCGCTCACCGCTGCTGCCGGAGTGGACTCCGAGGCCCCGCCACTTTCCCTTGAGGGCCTTCTGGGGCAGGTGCGTGTCCGGCTGGAAGGCCTGTTGGCTCAGCTGGGTGGGGCCATTCTCCGCGGGGGGCGGCCGGACGAATCGTGGTATTGGGCTGCGCCGATTCTGCTCGACCAGCAGCAGTACCCTGAGGCGACGCGACGATGGTTCGCCCAGGGAAGGATTGCCGCTGCCTGGCAGGGGGAGGGCGAACAGGGGGAGGCGGATGACCTCGAAAGCGACGAAGATCGCCGGAGCGGGTGGGGTCGCCATGTGGATGAGGCGATTGCTGTTTTCCAAGGGCGCAAGCTCGGACCGCCTCCCGCGGATCTGGCTGAGGTGCTCGCTCTCATGGCCGTGGCGGGACCGGCAGTGGTTGCCCTGCGCGCCCTGTCCCGCGTGGCGGGGGGGGCAAGGGCACTTCAGGCGGTCGCCGCGCGGAACATGGCCGGGCGGATTGCCTGGGCGTTTCGCGTGCTGTTCAACCTGCCCGAGGTCACTTCGCTCGTCCGCGGGTTGAATCGGGCGGAGCCGTACTGGCGGCGCGTGCTGGAATACTGTGCCGACGGGTGCCTACAATCGGTGATGGACGAATACGTCCATATCCTTCTGGATGTCGAGGGGCTCCACGGCAAATCGCACACCAAAGTGGTTGCCGGGGTGGCCAAGGCCGTGTCGGAGGCGCTCCATCTCCGGACGGCAAGCCTCGAACTGGATGTTATCCGACTCGCGGCCGATCGACGCGAGATCACGACCGAGACGCACTCGCTCCGCACGCGGTTCGCGGCCCGGTTTGGCGGACGGAAGACCGAGGATGGTGCTTCCGCAGGCCGGCTGGACGATGTGCGCGCGGCATTCAACTCCCCCTTCTGGCCGTTCGTCTTGTGCTCCACCTCGGTCGGGCAGGAAGGACTCGATTTCCATCCGTACTGCCATGCGATCATGCACTGGAATCTGCCGGCGAACCCGGTGGACCTGGAGCAGCGCGAGGGGCGCATTCACCGATACAAAGGTCATGCGGTGCGCAAGAACGTGGCTCGCCGGCATGGTCGGGCCACGCTGGGGGCTGGCCACCCGGATCCGTGGGCAGAGATGTTCCTGAAGGCGCGAGCGGAAGGGAATATGGGGAGCAGCGACCTCGTGCCCTTCTGGCTATACCCGGTGGATGGGGGTGCGCGGATCGAGCGGCATGTGCCTACGCTTCCTTTGAGTCGAGAAGCTGAGCATCTGCAAGCGCTGCGGCGGTCCCTGGCACTGTACCGTATGGCATTCGGGCAGAGCCGCCAGGAGGATTTGGTCGCGTATCTGGCCCGCCACCTGCCTGAGGACGAATTGCTGAGGGTGGCCGACAAGCTCCGGATCGATCTTTCGCCAGACCGCGCCCCGGCCCATGTGTCGGTTCAACCTGAGGAGGACCCGAGTCCGGAGTGGGACGAGGAGGGCGTGGATGCCGCGGTGGCGGATGGGGCAGATGGGGCGTCGACGGGGACTTTCCTCACCGCCGCTGAACTCCGGGACCTGCTGGACCGCTTCTCATCTTTAGTCGCGCGCGAAATGCCTGCCGTGGAACAAGCGATCCGGCTGAGACAGTTGCTGGACGCGTATGCGCAGTGCACGCACGATTTCCCCCGTGACGAGCAGCGAAGCACGAGCTAACACGGTTATGGAGAGGAGCCGATTCACATGGCCTGGACAGAACTGACGGAGGTTGATCGGTTGGTGCTTGATCGATGGAGCGAGGTCCGTGGCCTTCTCGATGCGTACCGGCAGGTCCAGGATCGAATCGAGGAGCGCATCGAGACGATTGAAGAGCGTTTGCAACGGTGGGCTAAGGAACAAGGGTATGAGATTGCAGTAGATGCGAAGCAGGCGGTAATCTCCGCGTACTTGCCCCCGTGGTTTGACAAGCGTCGCGGCGCGAGAGTGTGCTTGGTCCTCGGGGACTTCTGTCCTTTGGGATACCGAAAGGTGGGTGCGCAATACCCCTATCTAGCGGTGTATGCAGGCAACCTGGAGAACTTCAAGATCCAGAGAGAGGGACGACTCGATTTTGCCGAAGCATTGCGGCAACAACTGGGAGAGCAGGCCAAGGAGTGGCACGATCCGGCAGTTGATGATGCGGAGAATCCGCTATGGCGGGACCTAAGAGAGTATGACGAACGGGCCCGGTGTGCGTTGGCGGCGGACCCGGACAAGCTCTACGAGTTCGCAGTAAAGCATCTACCGGAGCTCTTTCAACTGTCGGGTTTCATCAGTGCTGCCCTTGAAAGGCTTCCGAAATAGCTCTGCGGGGCCGTCTCTCTTGCCGGGTAGGGCAGCATTTCCAATCTGCGCCGGCCGCCTTATCGCTCGACCATGTGCGAGTTGAAGGTGTTGAATAAGACGGAGGGTGCCATGAACCTCTATGCGGCGAGCCATCAGTGGAGCACGCGACCACCGGATGAACGCTTTGCATCCGTCGAGGAACTCCATGCGACGTGAATACGGGACGCGTGAATACGGGACGTGAATACGGGACGTTGGGGCTTTTATGACTTTGTTTGGTGGCCCACCAGGAACTGCAGCCGCTCATTTTTCCCCTGTGCCGGATCTCTGTGTAATACATTGTTTCCCAAGTTGACTTGCCAAGCCGCCCTCGCGAGCGCTGCAGCCTGATCCTCCCGGGTGGGTTTCGTAATGGGGGACGTCTTTGACAAACTTGACTAACGTTTTTGAGCGCGAGCGCCTGCGGGTGATCCTGTCGGCCAATAAAGCGGGACGTAAAGCGGGACGTGAAGACGTAAAGCGGGACGTAGGGAGGTTATGAAGGTTATCGGAAACGGCCCGACCCTCGAGGCGTTGCAAGAGGAGATGATGCCGGCTCGAGGTGCGAGGTTCAAGGTGCGGCGGGCCGATGAACGCTGGGAAAAGGGGACGCCATTCAGCATTTCAGCTCATTGCTGACGGCTGACGGCTACGGGCCAGGAATTGCCGAGCGGATGCGCATAACCCCTTGACTTGCGCCATGCCGAGTGCTACCAATCCGTTGCTGCTCTGCTGCGGGAGTGGCGAAACCGGCAGACGCGCGAGACTTAAAATCTTGTGGGCTTCGGCCCGTGCGGGTTCAAGTCCCGCCTCCCGCACCAACACGCGAGACGCTGAGGCCGCGGCATGACCGACTGGTTGGGCCGACGGAAGCATGCCCGCTACCCCATCGTGGTTCCGATCCTCTACGGCCTCGAGGGCTCCGATTCGATCATGGCGGGCGCGGGGTGGACGCGTGATTTGGGCGAAGGGGGAGCTTGCCTGGAACTGCCAGAACGGCTCGAGGTTTCTGCTCCCATTCGCCTTCTCTTTCGCACAGACCAGGGAGGCATTGCGACCGAACGACAAGTGATCTGGGCGGAAGGGCCACTCCAGATGGGAGGGATTCTCCACGGGGTGGCCTTCACCCAGATGGTCTCTGGCCAGCACCAGGCCATGCGAGACTTGCTCCTCCGCAAGAGGATGGTGTGGCAGGCCGTTGTCCGGATTCCTCTGGAGCTTCCCGTCACATTTCAGCTCAAAGGTCAGCCGCGATCGCTGAACCAGGGACAAACGGAGAACGCCAGCCGCCGCGGGCTCTTGCTCCGCCTTCCACTGTTCTATCCGCCCGGCACATCTCTGGATGTTACCCTGCAAAGCCCCCACGGACCCCTCAAAGCGGAGGGGACGATTGTCCGGGTGGAGCCCCTTGATGCGCAGACGCCGGGCGAGCTCATCCGTCATGGATTTCATTTCACGGACATCAGCCAGGCGACCCGGATGACGCTCGCTCGCGTCCTGGCCGAGGCGCGGTAAGGCGTCGCGCCGACGTCCCGAGGCGATAGTCGGTGGGGTCCGATGGCTGAGATATTGCGGTCGCTCCAGTGACCAAAGGGGGCGAAGTGGAACAGGTCCTCCAGAAGTTCGTTCAGGACGTGCAGGGCCTCTACGGTGGGGACCTGGTGGCCGTCTTTCTCTTTGGGAGTGCGGCGGCGGGCGAGCACGTACCCGGCCGATCGGACATCAATGTCGCGGTGGTGTTGCGGCAACTGACGCCGGCGCTTCTCCGCAAGGCCGCCTCGTACCTCCGGAGCTGGCATCGCCATGGATTTGCCACGCCCCTGTTCTTCGATTCGGAAAGCCTGCACGATTCCCTGGACGTGTTTCCCATTGAGTTCCTGGACATGCAGGAGCGACATCGAACGCTGTGGGGGCCGGACCTCTTCGCGGGCCTGCATATCGAGCGCGGCAATCTGCGCCTGCAGTGCGAGCAGGAGCTGCATGGCAAGTTGATGAAGCTCCGCCAGTCCTACGTCGAGTCCGCCCACGCCCCGGCCGACCTGGAGCGTATCCTCATGGTGGCGGTGAGCAGCATCGTGGTGCTGGCCCGGACGCTCCTGCGACTGGGGGGTGCCGGTCCAACCGGCGGAGCAGACGCTGTCCTGGAACAGGCCCAGGCGCGCTTCGCCGTTTCGACCGCCGCCTTGCGGAAGGTGTGCCAGTTGAAACGGGGAGACATCCGCCTGGCGGGCTCCGGGCTTGAGGCGCTGTATCGTGAGGTCCTGGACGAGGTTCAAGGGCTCGTAAAGGTCGTGGATGAGCTGGGTGCGTAAGTTCGCGTTCTGTGCTTGGCTGGTTCTCCTGATCTTCTCGGGCCTTGCGTCCGCAGCTACCCTCGAACTTCCCTCGCCGGCGGGGCCCGTGACGGACCTCGCCAGAATCGTGGACAGTGGCACCAAAGAGCGGTTGCTCCAGGTGATCCTGGACGTTCGGGAGCGTACGACGGCGGAGATCGCCATCTTAACGGTTCCTTCTACAGCGCCGGAGCCGATCGAGCAGTACTCTGTCGCCATCTTCGATCGCTGGAAGATCGGCAAGCGGGGGCAGGACAACGGCCTGTTGTTCCTTGTGGCGGTCCAGGACCGGCGACTCTGGATCACCACCGGATATGGGCTGGAGGGGATCCTGCCCGACGGCAAAGTCGGGGAGATCCGTGACCGGGAGATCGTCCCATTCTTTCGCGCGGGGCAGTACGCCGAGGGGATCCTGCGTGGGACCGAGGCGCTCGCCCGTGTCATCCTGGCGCAGAGCGGAGAAGGCGCCCAGGCACGGCAGCCGATCGTGCGCCCTGCCCGTCACCGGAGCCAATTGTGGAGCGGGTCCACGGGGATCCTCCTGGGCATCTTCCTCTTGCTGGTGCTCTTCTCTGCGGGTCTTTCGGCGGTCGATCGCCGGACCTCGGTTCGAGGGCGCGGAAAGAGTAGGCGTGGAGGTTTCTGGGGACCGTTCTGGATCGGCACCGGTTCCGGCGGTACATTCGGTGCATGGTCGGGAGGGTCCGGTGGTTGGTCCGGGGGCGGGTTCAGCTCGGGAAGTTTCGGCGGGTTTGGCGGCGGGTCAACGGGTGGCGGAGGCGCGGGAGGAAGCTGGTGAACCACGAGCCGACAGCGACAGGGATAGGGACAGCGAGAGGGGACAGCGGCCAGGACACTCTGTCGGATTTCGCTGTCGGAGATCGGCGAGAGCCGGAGAAGGAGCGAAACGGCATGAAGCCTGTGTGGATCGTCGTCGGTGCGATCATCGGCGTGGTCGTCCTCGTGGCGGTCGTTGTGGGCGGCACGTTCGTGTCAAAGTGGAATCAACTGGTCACCATGGACACGGACATCAAGGCCAAGTGGGCCCAGGTGGAGAACCAGCTCCAGCGGCGGGCCGATCTCATTCCCAACCTGGTCGAGACGGTCAAGGGCTTTGCCGCCCAGGAGAAGTCGATCCTTGAATCCATTGCCAATGCTCGGGCGAAGATGGCTGGAGCGGGAAGCGTGCAGGATCGGATCGCGGCTAGCAACGAGTTGTCCAGCGCTTTGTCCCGCCTGCTCGTCGTCGTCGAAAACTACCCCCAGTTGAAGTCAGACGCCACATTTCACCGCCTGATGGACGAACTCGCTGGGACGGAAAACCGGCTTTCCGTGGAGCGGAAACGGTACAACGACTCAGTGCAGGTGTACAACGTGGCCATCCGGACGTTCCCGGACTATCTGATCGCGTCCATCCTGGGGTTCAAGGAGCAGCCGTTCTTCGAGGCGCCGGCGGCGGCTCGCCAGGCGCCGCAGGTCAAATTCTAAGAACCGACAGCGACAGCGATGGCCGACAGCGAACCGGGTCTTTTCGCTGTCCCTGTCGGATATCCCTGTCGGCGGTGTAGGAGGGCGTTTTTCCTTGACACTTTGGCGTCTTGGGCTATACATTTTCGTCGCTTCCTGTATTGGTCAAAGCGGTGCGTGAGACGGAGGGACGTAGCTCAGGGGGAGAGCGCTTGCTTGACACGCAAGAGGTCGGCGGTTCAAGACCGCCCGTCCCTACCATCCAAGTTGGGGAAAACAGAGGCCCCGAGGGAAAACCCTTCGGGGCTTCGTGCTTCCGATAGGGGGCTTGGTCAGCACCTGGTCAGCAAGTCGTTCGCGGGCACGTTCATGGGCACATTTCAGCAGTCCGGCGCAGGATCGTGAAGGGAAGCAGCGTGGCGGACTACACGGAACTGGACGCGCTTCGACTGAAGGGATGGCTGAAGGCGGCAACGGTTCAACTTTCTGGCATGCTGGCGCGAGAAGAAGAGGAGCGGCGGATACGTGACGATCCCTACGCTCGCGTGAAACTTCCCCCAAAGGAGAGCCCAAAGCTGAAGAAGCGATTGAAAAGGGAACTCGAGCAGAGGCTTGAGGAATTCCGGAGAGCCAACTTCTACGAAATAGCGGATGCCGTCAAGGCCACGCGGACCTGGAGTAGGAAGGTCAAGCTGCTCCAGGGATTTCTGGCAGACCTTGAGAGGGATCGAGGGCCCGTGGAGGGCTGGCCGAACAACCCCGGCGTGAGTGAGGATGACGTTCTCGATTTACTGAGAAGGGAAGGCCTGTTGCCCGAGGAGGGCGCGGGACTCTAACACACCATCGCGGGCCTAGGGTCGCCCCCGAAAAGCCGGACCCTGCCGGCCTGGCCCGTGGTTGCCCATCCTCGCTCCCCTTTCTTCAGAGGTGAAGATGGCGCAGTTACTCGAATGAGCGGACTCGGATAGCTACACCCACCAAGTCAGGAGACGCAGTCAATGGGCTTAAAGAAAATTGAACTCTACCGGGGGTTCAACATCTACACGGAGGAGCTGCGGGGTGGGATCTGGGGAACCTCTGTGGTCGAGGTTCCCTCAGGAGAAGCTGATGTTATCCGCACGCCTTCCCAGGGGCGTTTGCCGGGAGAGTATCAATCCAAGGAGGCTGCACTGGAGGCGGCAAGGGCGCATATTGATCGGATCCAGAAGAACAGAAGGAACAGAGCCAGCCAGGGAACAGGGTAGTCATGTGTCCCACGCGCGCCGTAACGCAGGGGGATGGGTCAAGACCGCTAGCTTAAGAGCGGACCTTCGTCACCCTGGACATGGAGGCGGGGAGGCATCGGAAGCTCGTGCAGGATCAGATGAACCATAGCGACATCAAGTTCACAATGGATGTCTACGGGAAGAGGACCGTGGAATGACCCTCGGGGATGCGCAAACAGCAAGGCTCGATGCCATGACTGCGGAGGCGCTCCCTGCTCCGGCCTGATTTCTGGTAAAAGTCTGGTAAATATGAGGGTTCAAAAGAGACCGGAAACGGCTGGAACAGTCTGAAAGACGAATCGGCGTAAATGCTTGACAAACCGGAACATCCTGGAATATCCTGCGCCATCGTGCAAACCCGTGATGCGGTTGACACGCAAGAGGTCGGCGGTTCGAGACCGCCCGTGCCTACCACCTCTTCTCTCGTGACGGCATAGTGGATGTCCTGAGCATCACGATGCAGGTGGTGTCGTGATGCTCTTTTATTCTGTGGATGCCGATGGCTGACGCCGAAATCCTGCTCACTGACGGCCGGCGCGCGCGCGTCCCGGCCGGACAGCCGATCCTCGCGACGCTCCAGTCCCTGGGAGAGTCGGCGGCGCACTCTGCCGTCGCGGCCGCATGGAACGGCGAGATCCTGGACTTCATGACACCCGTCCCTCCCGATGCGTCCCTCACGCTGGTTCCGCCGGATTCGGCCGAGGGTTTGCAGGTGCTCCGGCACAGCGCGGCTCATCTGATGGCGGCGGCGGTCCAGGCCCTGTTCCCCGAGGCCAAATTCGCCATCGGCCCGGCCATCGAGGATGGCTTCTATTACGACATGGAACTCCCGCGGCCTCTGACGCCGGAGGACCTGCCGGTGATCGAGGCCAAGATGCGGGAGCTGGCGGCCCAGCGACTGCCGTATGAGCGCCGCGAGATGGGGATGAGCGAGGCGCTGGCCTGGGCCCGCGAGACCCACCAGGATTACAAGGTCGAGATCCTCGAAACGATTCGGCAGTATGGCACATCGAGACCCGAGACCCGCGAGCCGCGAGCCGAGATCAAGGAGTTAGCCGGTGAGGTGGAATCCGGAACAGCCTCGGTGAGCTTCTACCAGACCGGGACGTTCGTGGACCTCTGCCGCGGGCCCCACGTTCCCGATACGTCCTGGCTGACGGCGTTCCGCCTGACGCACATCGCCGGGGCGTACTGGCGCGGGGACGAACGGCGTCCCATGCTCCAGCGGATCTACGGGACCGCCTTCCCCACGCAGGAGGCGTTGGACCAGCACCTGTTCCGATTGGAGGAGGCGCGCCGGCGCGACCACCGCCGCCTGGGACGGGAGCTGGACCTGTTCAGCGTGGCGGACGAGGTGGGCGGCGGCCTGATCCTGTGGCACCCCAAGGGAGGGATCGTTCGCACGCTCATCGAGGACTTCTGGCGGGACGAGCACCTGAAGAACGGCTACGACCTCGTCTACACCCCCCACGTGGGCCGGGCCAAGCTCTGGCAGACGAGCGGTCACCTGGAATTCTATCAGGACCTGATGTACCCCCGCATGGAAGGGGACGGGAACGACTATTACATCAAGCCGATGAACTGCCCCTTCCACATCATGATCTACCAGTCCAGGGTGCGGAGCTACCGCGACCTGCCGCTCCGGTTCGCCGAGCTGGGCACGGTCTACCGCTTCGAGCGGGCCGGCGTGCTGCACGGCCTCCTGCGGGTGCGGGGGTTCACCCAGGACGACGCCCACATCTTCTGCACGCCGGAGCAGATGGACGAAGAGATCACGCGGGCGGTCAAATTCAGCCTGTTCCTCCTTCGCACTTTCGGATTCAAAGAGTACGAGGTGTACGTGGCCACCCGTCCCGAGAAGTTCGTGGGCGATCCCGGGGACTGGGAGGTGGCCGCCGAGGCGCTGAAGCGCGCCGTGGAGCGCGCGGGCCAGTCCTACGAGGTGGACCAGGGTGGCGGCGCCTTCTACGGGCCCAAGATCGACATCAAGGTCAAGGACGCCCTGAGGCGCCCGTGGCAGTGCACCACGGTCCAGTTCGACTTCAACCTCCCCGAACGGTTCGGCATCAACTTCGTGGGCGAGGACAACCGCCAGCACCGGCCTTTCATGGTCCACCGGGCGTTACTGGGCTCTATGGAGCGTTTCCTGGGTGTCCTGATCGAGCACTACGGGGGCGCCTTCCCGACCTGGCTGGCCCCGGTGCAGGCGCGGGTCCTGCCGGTGGCGGACCGCCATCACGAGTACGCCGCGCGCGTGGTAGCCCGGTTGCAGGGGGAGGGCCTGCGGGGCGAGGCGGACACCCGCAATGAGAAAATCGGCTTCAAGATCCGGGAGGCGGAGGTCCAGAAGATCCCATACATCCTGGTGGTGGGGGACAAGGAAACGGCAGCGGGGACGGTGTCGGTCCGCTTGCGGGGCGGCCAGGATCGCGGCGTGATGCCCCTGGCGGACTTCGTCACCACGCTGGCCACTGAAAACAAGCCGCAGGCTGCCTGATCCGGCGGCCGCCCTTCGCGGCTGGAGGTGGGGCCATAAGCAAAGGCCTTCGTGTCAACGAGCGGATCCGCATCAAGGAAGTGCGGGTGATCAGCCAGGATGGGACCCAGCTCGGCATCCTGCCGATCGAGCAGGCGTTGCAAACCGCCTATGAGCAGCACCTGGACTTGGTCGAGGTGGCGCCCGAGGCCCGGCCGCCGGTTTGCCGGATCATGGATTACGGCAAGTACCGGTACGAGCAGGCCAAGAAGGCCCGGGAGGCGAAGAAGAAACAGACGATCATCGAACTCAAGGAGATCAAGCTCCGCCCGAAGACGGAGGAGCACGATTTCCAGTTCAAGGCGCGACACGCCGAGCGCTTCCTGAAGGAAGGGAACAAGGCGAAGATCACCATGATGTTCCGGGGGCGCGAGATGATCCGCATGGACCGGGGGAAGGCGGTGCTCGAGCGGTTCGTGGAGGCATTGAAGGAAGTGGCGGTGGTCGAGCAGGCGCCCAAGGTCGAGGGGCGGAACATGACGATGATTCTGGCCCCGAAGCATTGACAGGCAATGACCAATGAGCCAATGACCAATGTCCAATGAGGCCGGCGGGTTCATCCCGCCGGAGGATCAACCTGCGAAGCCGGGAACCCAGCGCACCGTATGGGGTCCTCGGCGGAGTGCGCTGGGTGCCCCTGGGTTTATCCCAGGGGATGAGTGGCGAGGAGAGGACTTTCATGCCGAAGATGAAGAGCAACAAAGGCGCCGTGAAGCGATTCAAGAGGACCGGCACCGGGAAGCTGCGGCGCGCCCATTCGTCCAAGAGCCACCTGCTGACCGGGAAGTCCGGGAAGCGTATGCGTCCGCTCCGCAAGGGGACGCTGGTGGATCCCGCGGATCTCAAGCGGATGAGGATACTGGTGCCGTACATATAAACCAGGATTTCGGATTTCGAATTGCGGATGGCGGATTTGGTTTCACAGGTTGAGCGTTGAGGGTCTAAATCCAGAAGGAAGCGAGGAGCACGCACCATGCCACGGGCAAAGGGTGGGTTCAAGACACGGCGGCGACGGAACCGCGTCCTGAAGCAGGCGGAAGGATACTGGGGCAAGCGCAAGAGCAGCTTCCGGAGCGCGCAGGAGGCGGTGGATCGGGCGCTGGCCTACAGCTACCGGGACCGGCGGAACCGCAAGCGGGAGTTCAGAAACCTGTGGGTGATTCGCATCAATGCGGCCGCGCGCCTGGCCGGCCTGTCCTACAGCCGCCTGATGGGCGGCCTGCGGAAGGCCGGGGTCACCGTGGATCGCAAGATCCTGGCGGACCTGGCGGTGCGGGATGCGGCCGCCTTCAACGCACTGGCGGAGCTGGCCAAGGGGCAGGCCGCCGCGTAGCCACCGGGTCGATTCACCTTGCGGCGCCCCGATGCCCTCGGGGCGCTTTTTTTGCCAAAGGCCGATCCCGATGGCATGAGTAACAGCGGCCCCGGCTCGTCTGAGACAAGGTTCCGTCCCGCCTGTCGGGAGGCACTGGAGTCAAAGGGATAGGCCGAATATGGATTTCGGCGCATGACAGACATTTCACGAGAGCTGGCGTCCCTGGAAGCCGAGGCACAGGCGGCCCTGGAAGCCGCCGCGGACGAGGCTGCCCTGGAACAGGTGCGGGTGCGCTACCTCGGCCGCAAGGGGTCTCTGGCGGCAATCCTGCGCGGCCTCGGCGATCTGGATCCGGCCGAGCGGCCCGCCATCGGCAAGGTAGCCAACGAGGTGAAGCAGCGGCTGGAGGAGGCGCTCGCGGCGCGGCGCGAGGCGCTGGAGGAGGCCGCTCGGGCGGCGGCCCTGGCGGCGCAGCGCGTGGACGTAACCCTCCCGGGCCGGCCGATCCCGATGGGGCGTCTGCACCCCAGCACGCAGATCCTCCGGCGGATCTGCCAGATCTGGGCAGACATGGGATTCCAGATCTATCGCAGCCGGGACATCGAAACCGAGGCGATGAACTTCGAGCTGCTGAACATTCCGGCCCACCACCCGGCCAGGGACATGTGGGATACCTTCTACACCACGATGGATGGCATCCTGCTCAGGACCCACACCTCCCCGGGGCAGATCCGGGCCATGCGGGAGTACTGCCCGGAACCCATCCGGGTCATCTTGCCGGGGATGTGCTACCGCTACGAGCAGATCACTGCCCGGTCGGAGATCCAGTTCCACCAAGTCGAGGGACTGGCCGTCGGGCGCCACGTGACCATGACCGACCTCAAGGGGACGTTGATCAATTTCGCTCACCGCATGTTCGGCGCCGAGCGGCGGGTACGGTTCCGAGCCAGCCACTTTCCGTTCACCGAGCCCAGCGCCGAGATGGATGTGGAGTGCATGCTCTGCGAGGGAAAGGGCTGTGGCGTGTGCAAGCAGACCGGGTGGCTGGAGATCCTGGGCTGCGGCATGGTCCACCCCGAGGTGCTGCGCAGCGGCGGCTATGACCCGGCGGTCCACTCGGGGTTCGCCTTCGGGATGGGCCCCGAGCGCATCACCATGCTGCGACACCGGATCGAGGACATTCGCTACTTCTGGGCCAACGACCTCCGCTTCCTCGAACAGTTCTGACGGAGATCCGCCGTCCCTGACGGGCGGCTCCTTGCGGACTCACGATCGATGCGCGTGCCCATCAGCTGGCTGAAAGAGTACGTGGACATTTCCCTGCCGGTCTCCGAGCTGGCCGAGCGCCTGACGTTCGCCGGGCTGGAGGTGGCGAGCGTCGAGACCATCGGCCTGCCCGGCGCCGCACTGCCCTGGGATCCGAAGCGGATCGTGGTGGGGGAGGTCCTGGAGATCCGGCCCCACCCCAACGCGGACCGGCTCGTGCTAGCGACGGTGGAATACGGTGCCGGCCAGCCCAAGACAGTGGTGACGGGCGCGCCGAACCTCCGCGTGGGGGAGAAGGGGCACAAGGTGGCTTTCGCCCTGGAGGGGGCCCGCCACTGGGATGGGTACAGCGCCACGCATGAGATCACCACCCTCAAGGGACGGAAGGTCCGGGGCATCCACTCGGACGGGATGGTCCTGTCGGAGAAGGAGCTGGGCCTCTCGGAGGATCACACCGGTGTCCTCGTCCTGGACGCGCAGGCCCCGGTCGGGACGCCCCTGGCGGACTACCTGGGGGACGTGGTCCTCGACCTGGAGATCACGCCGAACATGGCCCGATGCATGTCCGTGCTCGGGGTGGCCCGGGAGGTGGCAGCGCTGACCGGCGGGCGGGTGCGGTATCCCCAAATCCAGATGCAGGCCGAAGGGGCTCCGATCGAGGGGCGCGTGGAAGTCGCCATCGAAGGGCCCGCCCTGTCCGCCCGCTACACGGCGACCTTGATTGCCGGGGTCGCCATCGGACCATCGCCGGAGTGGATGCGGCGCCGGCTGCGCCTGGCGGGCATCCGGCCCATCAACAACATCGTGGACGTGACCAACTACGTGATGCTGGAGTGGGGCCAGCCGCTGCACGCCTTTGACTACGACGTCCTGGTGCGCCGCGCCAGGGGGATCCCGCGCATCACGGTCCGGCCCGCCAAGGCGGGTGAAACGCTGACCACGCTGGACGGGGTGACGCGCGCGCTCACGCCCGAGCGGCTGCTGATCGCGGACACGGCAGGCCCCATCGCCGTGGCTGGCGTGATGGGCGGGGCCGAAACCGAGGTCACCGACGGCACGCGGACCATCCTGCTGGAGTCGGCCAACTTCCACTTCGTCTCCATCCGCAAGACCACGCAGGCGCTGAAGCTGCCCAGCGAGGCCAGCACCCGATTCGGCCGGGGCGTCCCGCCCTCCTCGGCGGTCCCGGCCGCCATGCGCGCCACGGAGTTGATGCGGTCGCTGGCTGGCGGGACGATCGCCCGGGGCGTGGCCGACTGCTACCCGGCCCCCCAGGTCCCCTCGGTGGTTACCCTGACGACCGAGGAGGTGAAACGCATCCTGGGTATGGATCTGCACCGGGCCGAGATCGAGCGGATCCTCACGGCCCTCGAGTTTCGGTGCGAGCCCGAGGGCGAGACGGCATTGCGGGTGACTGCCCCCGACCATCGGCTGGACATCGGGACGGGTGTCCAGGGGGCCGCGGACCTCATCGAGGAGGTGGCGCGGATCTACGGATACGACCGGATTCCCGTGACCGAGATGGCGGACGAACTGCCGCCGCAGCGGGATCGGGTGTCCGTGGATCTGGAGGAGCGGGTGCGGGACCTCCTGGCGGTCGCCGGGCTCCAGGAGGTGATCACCTACCGCCTGACGACGCCCGAACGCGAGGCCGCCCTGGTCCCCGGGAACGCCTCGGTCGCGGAGCGGCCCTACATCCGACTCGCCAATCCCATCAGCGCCGATCGGGTGGTGATGCGACAGACCCTGTTGCCCGGCCTCCTGGAGGTCATGGCGCAGAACGCGCGGCTTCGCGAGCGGCTCTGGTTCTTCGAGGTCGGTCCGGTCTATCTCCCGAACGGCGCGGGCGAGCTACCGGCCGAACCGCGACGGCTGGCCATCGGCGTGGCCGGACGGGTGGTACCGGCCTCGTGGCGAGACACGGATCCCTGTGGCGCTGACTTCTTCGATCTCAAGGGGGTGGTGGAGGTGCTCCTCTCGGGGCTGCACCTCGGGGCGGTTGCCTTCGAGCCGGCGACCCATCCGACGTTCGCGCCGGGTCGCACGACCCGTGTCCTCGTCGAGGGCCACGAGGTGGGCTTCCTGGGCGAGGTCCATCCGCAGGTGCGATCGGCCTTTGACCTGCCGCCTGGACCGGTCTGCCTGGCGGAGTTCGACCTGGATGCACTCCTGGCGTGCGTCCGGTTGACGTATCGCGTGGCGGCCGTTCCCCGGTTCCCCCCGGCGCTGCAGGACATCGCCCTGGTCGTCAACGAGGAGGTATCGGCGGCCGACCTCACGGCGGTCGTCCGATCTGCGGGCGGGCCGTTGCTTGCCGATGTCCGTCTCTTCGATGTGTACCGGGGACCGCAGCTTCCCTCCGGCCAGAAGAGCCTGGCGTTCTCCCTCGTATTCCAGGCGGCGGATCGGACGCTGACCGACGCGGAAGTGGAGGCGGAGAAGCACCGCATCGTCGAGGCGGTGGCACGGCGCCTGGGGGCCCGACTGCGATCCTGAGGGCGCCCCGGCCTGTGATCATTCCCAAATCCCGCCACCGGAGAATTGCCCCTTTACAAAGGTCTGGGGCTTTGGTAGGGTCTCCTCGATTTCATGGGGTAGACCAGATGGACGCGGTGTTGGAGCGGCTTGCCGCTCTCGAGGCGAAAGTTCGTGAGACCCTGACAGGGCTGGAGGAGGCTCGCCGCGCCCGGGAGGCGCTGCAGGCGCAGATCCGGGCCCTGGAGGCGGACCTCCGCGCGCGCGAGCAGGAGATTGTGAGCCTCATGGCGGAGCGGGAGCGGGATGGGGCCGAGCTGGCGCGCCTGCGCGGCGAGCGGGATGAGGTGCGCACCCGGGTGGAGGGACTGCTCACCGAGATCGCGCGTCTCGAGGCGGCCGTGCAGGGGGCCGGGGTCTGAGGCTTGTGTCGAAGGAGTCAGGGGATGACGGCCGGCGAAGGGGTCACCGAGGTCGAGATCTTCGGTGAGCGCTACACGCTGCGGGCGACCGACAGTCCCGAGTACCTCAACCGGGTGGCGGAGTACGTGGATGGCAAGTTCCACGAGGTGGCCAAGGAGAGCCCCGCGCTCCCCCCTGTCAAGGTGGCGGTGTTGGCATCGCTGAACATCGCCGACGATCTGTTCAAGCGGGACGAGGCGAAACATCGGGTCGAGCAGGAACTCTTGGCCCGGATTGACGGGATCTTCCAACTGCTGCATCGTGGAGGCGTGGCGGAATAGCTTGGCGAGGTAATCGGCGTGGCGCCACGCGTAGGAAGGTGCGGCAGGGCGTGGAAAGGGCTTGCAACGGGGAACGACCTGTGCTAGCGTTTCTGGCGGAAATCAGGGATAGCAAGAACCCCTACCGTGCGCGTGATGCGGTAACTTTTTTTGAGCCAACACCCTTAGAACGGGGATCCCTCCAAGAATGCGGTGAGCAGGCCTCTCCGCCTCGGCGGAGGGGAAGCCTAAAGCGTTTGCGGGATCCCCACCTGGTTATCCAGGTTCAAACAGGGACCGGCACACGGCACAATGGTAGGGGTTGTTTCTTTTCCAGCGCGGTAGACCGCCCTCCCTGCTCCGCCGGCATCAGGTTGTCCTGACTCCATCCGCCCCTCTCCCCCCTGCATGCGGCTTTCCTAGCGCCTCGCATCCTTAGGCTTCGCGTGGCCTCGCGGACTGCGCGACATGGCGCCCCGCGCGGCCGAGCGCTTCGCCTTGATTCCGATCGGACCAGGTGCATGGCAACGGGTCGGTTCCGCCAAGGCGGAATGCGATCCTGTGAGTGGGCAAGGACGAGGGAGGGATTCCCGTGGATATGTGGGTCACCATCGTGCTGGTGTTGGCGATGGGCCTGCTGGGGCTGGCCATTAGCTGGGCCCTGGAACGCCAACGTCAGAATCGACTGAAGCAGCAGGCGGAGGACGAGGCCAAACGACTCGTCCGGGAGGCAGAGCGCGAAATCGAGGCGCGTCGGAAGGAGGCCGACCTGGAGATCAAGGGCCGGACGCTCCAGGCGCGGACCGAGTTTGAGCAGGAGACGCGGGCGCGCTGGGAGGAGTTGCAGGCGCTTGAGAAACGCCTCAACCAGCGCGAGGAGATCCTGGATCGCAAGCTGGAGGTGTTGGATCGCCGCGAGCGCGAGCTTGGGGGGCGGGAGCAGGACCTCCGGACCCGGGAGGCGACCGTGGCCCAGCAGGAGGGACACTGGCGCCGCCTGGTGGAGGAGGCCCAGCGGAAACTGGAGCAGGTGGCCGGCATGACATCTGAGGAGGCCAAGGTAAAGCTCATGCAGGCCCTGGAGGACGAGGCCAAGCTCCATGCTGTCGCCCGCATCAAGCGCATCGAGGACGAGGCCAACGAACTGGCCGAGGAGCGGGCCAAGCAGATCATCGGGCAGGCCGTCTCTCGGATTGCCTCCGAGTACGTGGCGGAGGCCGCGGTGTCGGTGGTGGATCTGCCCAGCGATGACATGAAGGGCCGCATCATCGGCCGCGAGGGACGGAACATCCGCGCCCTGGAAAAGGCCACGGGGATCGACATCATCGTGGACGACACCCCCGAAACCATCACCCTGTCCGGGTTCGATTCGGTCCGCCGCGAGATCGCCCGCGTGGCCATCCAGCGCCTGATCCAGGACGGTCGCATCCACCCGAGCCGCATCGAGGAGATGGTGGAGAAAGTCACCAAGGAGGTTGAGAAGGACATCCGGGAGTCAGGGGAGCAGGCCTGTTTCGAGCTGGGGATCACCGGGCTGCACCCCGAGCTCGTCCGGATGGTGGGACGGCTGAAGTACCGGTACAGCTACTCCCAGAACCAGCTCGCCCACACCAAGGAGGTGGCGATGCTGGCCGGCCTCTTGGCGGCGGAGCTGGGCCTGGACGTGAAGGCGCTGAAGCGCGCGGCGCTGCTCCACGACATCGGCAAGTCGGCGGATCAGGGCACGGAGACGTCCCACGCACTCCTGTCGGCGGAGCTCGCCAAGAAGTACAACGAGGATCCCCGGGTGGTGAACATCATCGCCGCCCACCACGAGGAGGTGGCCCCGCAGTACCCGGAGGCGGTGATCCTCCAGGCAGCCGACACCCTGTCGGCCGCCCGGCCCGGCGCCCGGCGCGAGATCATGGAGACCTACGTCAAGCGCCTGGCCAAGCTGGAGGAGATCGCGACCTCTTTCAAGGGCGTGGAGAAATGCTTCGCCATCCAGGCGGGCCGGGAGATCCGGGTCGTGGTCGAGAGCGAGCAGGTGAATGACCAAGCCGCCTACGTGCTGGCCCGGGATATCGCCAAGCGCATCGAGGATGAGATGGAGTATCCGGGGCAGATCAAGGTCACGGTCATTCGCGAAACCCGCGCGGTCGAGTACGCGCGCTAGCAGCAGGAGTCGGAAGACGATTCCGCATTCCGAATTCCGCATTCCGAATTCTTGACATGCGCATCCTGTTCATCGGCGACATCGTCGGGCAGCCGGGGCGCCAGATGGTGGCTCGCCACCTGAAGGCTCTCGTGGCGGATTCCGGGGCCGAGATGGTCCTGGCCAACGCCGAGAATGCCGCGGGGGGCTTCGGCATCACGCCTTCCGTCGGGGAAGAGCTGTTCAGTCTGGGGATTGACCTCCTCACCTCCGGCAATCACGTCTGGGACAAGAAGGAGGCCGAGGGCTACCTGGCGAAGGAGAGCCGGGTGCTGCGGCCGGCCAACTATCCAGAGGAGGCGCCCGGCGTAGGCGTCCACATCCTTCGCAAGAAGGGCCGGATGCTGGGCGTGCTGAACCTCCAGGGCCGGGCGTTTCTCCCGTCCATTGACTGCCCCTTCAAGACGGCCGATCGGGAGCTGGCGCAGGTCTCCCAGGTCACCGACACCATCCTCGTGGATTTCCACGCCGAGGCGACGGCGGAGAAGCAGGCGTTCGGCTGGTACCTGGATGGGCGCGTCTCGGCGGTGGTCGGCACCCACACCCATGTCCAGACGGCAGACGAGCAGATCCTGCCCGGCCGAACGGCCTACATCACAGATGTGGGCATGACGGGCCCGCGGAACTCAGTCATTGGGATCAAGCCGGAGGATGCCATCCAGAAGTTCATCACCCAGATGCCCAGGAAGTTCACCCTGGCCCACGGACCGATACAGCTGTGCGCGGTGGTGGTGGACGTCGGAGACGACGGCCGAGCCCGGAGCATTACTCGCCTCCAGATCTGCGACGACTAGCCCGTACAGGCGAGACGTGATGTGTTCCGAATCCCTTTCTGTGTCCTTGTCCGTATAGGCTATCGCTCAGTGAAGGGCAAGTGATGCAGAGGGGCAGAGGCACCCAAGGGGTACCCGAGGAGCGGAGGGGCGAAGACGTGAGCCGTGGGTCGAACCCATCCACGCCTCATCAGTCTTGCGCCATGAGCCATCAGCCATGAGCCACACAGCGCGGATCATTGACGGGAAGAAGATCGCCGCCGCGGTTCGGGAGGAGATCCGCCTGCGCGTCCTCCAGCTTCAGAAGGAGACCGGCAAAGTCCCGGGCCTGGCCGCCGTGCTCGTCGGAGACAACACGGCCTCCGCCGCCTACGTTCGGTCAAAGACCAAAGCTTGCCAAGAGGTAGGCATCTTCTCCCGGCAGCTCACCCCGCCGGGCGACATTCCTCAGGCCGATCTGCTTGCGATCATCCGCGATCTGAACGGCGACCCGGCCATCCACGGCATCCTGGTGCAGTTGCCGCTTCCGACCCACCTCGACGAGCGAACCATCCTGGAGGCGGTGGATGCCCGCAAGGATGTGGACGGGTTCACCTTCGCCAACATCGGCCGTTTGGTGGAGAATCAGGCGCGGTTCGTCCCCTGTACGCCGGCCGGAATCCTCGAACTCCTGGATCGGGAGGGCATCGAGGTCAAAGGGAAGCACGCGGTGGTGGTGGGGCGAAGCGAGATCGTAGGTAAGCCGGTCGCCTTTCTGCTACTGCATCGTCATGCGACGGTAACTATCTGCCATTCGCGCACGGCGGACCTCGGCGCCGAGACTCGCCGCGCCGAGATCCTGGTAGCCGCAGTGGGCCGGCCTCGCCTGATCACGGGCGCGATGGTCAAGCCCGGCGCCGTCGTGATCGACGTGGGGATCAACCGGGTGGAAGGGAAACTGGTGGGCGACGTGGACTTCGAGTCGGCCGTCCAGGTCGCGTCCGCCATCACCCCCGTCCCCGGCGGCGTCGGCCCTATGACCGTGGCGATGCTTCTGCGGAACACCCTTCGAGCCTTCGAACGGTCTCTCGCCCCAGACGTGGCGTAACCACCTCCGCTTTCGCCTTCCGGCCTTTGACCTCTCCTCGGCGTGCGCGCCTCTTTGCCGCCACCGAGCGCAATAACCTTCAACGCAGAGAAGGCATTTGATCAGGCGGGCAATATCGTGTAATTTAGACATATGGATGAAGAGGCGGACATGCTGGCGCTCGTGCGGCAAGCCGCACGTAAGAAGATGCTATTCTTGCCGCATGCGGTCCGCCAAATGGCTAGACCTGAACGGATGATCACCCCCACGGAGGTCCGGGAGGCAATTGAACGCGGCACGGCGATAGAAGACTACCCGGGCGATCCGCGAGGTCACAGCTGCCTGGTACTTGGATACGGAGACCTGGGACGCGCGATCCATGTTGTGTGTGCACCCAAGGAGGATTATCTGGCCATCATAACGGCGTACCTACCAGACAAGAACGAATGGACGGAGGACCTCAGGGCCAGGAGGCGACCATGAAATGCATCCACTGTCAAGGGCAGATGAAGAGAGGAACAACCCCTTTCCATATTGATCGCAAAGGTTGTCACTTGGTACTGGACAACGTACCCGCGTGGGTCTGCGAGCAATGCGGGGAGGCCTACTTTGAGGAAGCGGAAGTTGATGCGATCCAAGAGCTGATTAAGTCAGTCGAACAAAAAGCTCAGGCGCTTACCCTCCCAGCATGAAAGCCGGCTGCCAACCGCATAACGAATGAGAAGGAAAAAGCCGCGGCCAACCGCGGCTTTTTCGTACGGGCTATTTGAAGAGAAGGGTAGAGGGGGCTGTTGGTTCTGAAGCAACTTGCGGTGGAGGTCACTACGGCCGTTTTGGCGGTCTCGAAACGCGAAAGGGGCCGCCCGTTAGTTGTAAGGGGGGAGATCGCTCTGCTCCGTGAGGCTGGCACTAGGTGCGCGCCGGCATGATCGTGAGCAGACCGTCGATGCGTTGCACGTCCAGTCGGGAACGCGCGCCTTCTCGCCGGCACCGCAACGCCACCCGGGCCCACTGCAGGCCCAGGGACCCCGGAAAGCGCCTGGAGCATGACCCCGAGGCAGGAGCCATGTCAAGCCGAAAGCTCTTGAGGGAGGGCAGGCACCAGGTGTGTCGGCCTGCCAGACCGGGACGTTGCCAAGTATGTAAACTTGTCCTGGCCTACCGGGATCAGCCGTCGGGCGGACGGGGTGCGGCGGGCGGCGAAGTCGCCGCTTGTGTTGGGAACTGGGTAGAGAAGGCGAGGCCTCGGTCATCACCCCCGTCTCTGGCGGCGTCGGCCCCATGACCGCCGCCATGCTCCTCAAGAACACGCTGCAGGCATTCGAGCGATCGCTTGCGTGAAAGCTGCGGCGTCGGAGGGGATGAGGTTGCCACCTACGCAGATACCCCAAGAAATTCAATAACGCCCCCCTTATAGCAAAGGCACGTACCCCTCAATAGCCGTCCGGTGCCATTTCCATGCGCCGCGTAGGATGCGAGGCCGTGGTCGAAACGCTCGGATTGCCAAAGCGCCCGCAGTCGTTCGGGGAGGAGATCGCGAACGGCGTGAGCCACGGTGTCGGTCTTCTGGCGGCGGTGGGTGCCGCCCCAGTTCTCGTGCTCAGCGCGGTCCGGCGTGGCGGCGCTGCGGACATCGTGGGGGCAAGCGTCTTCGCGGCCACAATAGTGCTGCTGTACCTCACCTCCACACTGTATCACGCGTTGCCAAGGAACCGGGCGAAACGGGTATTCCGGGTGCTTGACCACGGCGCGATCTTCCTCCTGATCGCCGGTACCTACACGCCGTTCACGCTCGGCGTGCTCCGCGGCACATGGGGCTGGACGCTGCTCGGCCTCGTCTGGGGGTTGGCCGCCGCAGGCGTGACCCTGAAGGCGGTGGGCGGGGTACGCTACCCCGTGGTCTCGACCTGCCTGTATCTCGGCATGGGGTGGCTCGTCATCATCGCGGCACGGCCGTTGTGGCTGCGCATGCCCCCCTCGGGCCTCCTGTGGCTGGTGGCTGGAGGTCTCGCGTACACGGCGGGTGTGGCATTCTTTGCGGCGGAGCGAATTCGCTACAGCCACTTCATTTGGCACCTTTTCGTCCTCGCAGGCACGGTATGCCACTTCATCGCGGTGCTGTGGTACGCGGCCTAACAAAACGTTGCCCCGGGCTCGCGCAGCTCGCCGCTGAACGCCAGGTCGTTAGACCGATCTGAAAGGATGAAAGTGGGTTTCACGCGCAACTCGGTTTCGTCCTTGAGCATCCTGGCGCCGGAGAGTCGCCCTCGGCTGATCACGGAAGCGATGGTCAAACCCGGCACGGTGGTGATCGACGTGGGGATCAACCACGTCAAGGATCGGCTCGTGGGCGACGTGGGCATCGAGTCTGCCTCTCGATTGGCGGACGCCATCACTCCCGTCCCCGGCAGCGTCGGCCCGATGACCGTGACCATGCTCCTCAAGAACACCCTGCAGGTCTTCGCGCCTTCCTCGATCCCTTCGTCTTGACCTGCCCCTTCGGTCGGCGAGAGCGTCCCCCAGGATTGGCGGCGCTTCTCTTCGATCAACCTGATGAGAATATCTGTGCGGACACCAACGAGCCTACCGATCGCAGGGGCGGCGGCCCCCTGGAGAGATCTTCGCTCAAGGGGCTGTGGGGTGCTTGGACGGGCGAAGGAGATCGTGAGGGGTCTCCGGACTCGTCGCCCTTGTCCCTGAAGGTCGAGGCGCAGGAGATTGCTGGCGACTCGGCGCACACACGAGCTGACGTGCCGAAAGGGCACGTGCGGTTGCGGCTCGACTGGAGGGCCTACGCAATGGCGACCTATTCCATCGCAGTGGTGAAGGGGGACGGGATTGGACCTGAAGTGTGCAGCGTGGCGGTTGAGGTCATTCAACACGCGCTCGACGCCTCGACACGCCTCGAGTGGTGTGAGTACCCGGCGGGGTCGGGGATCAGGCCGAGGCCTCCCCGTACTCCTCCAGCAGCGTCCCGATCAATTCCTTGACGGAGACGATCTCGGTGGTCCGGTAGACGTTCGCGCCGGCGAAGGCGAATCCGCGCTTGAGGTCGCCCCGCTGGGCATTCGTCAGGGCCAGGGCGATGCAGTACGGGGTATTGGTGTAGTCGCAGGTGATGATGCAGTGGTACGGGCACTGGACCGGCGCCTTCTTGGCGTTGTTGACGTCGTCGATGAACTGGTTCCGGATGGCCCGGCCCGGCATGCCCACCGGGCTCTTGATGATCACAATGTCCTCTCGCCTCGCCCGGATATAAGCCTCCTTGAAGGCGAGAGAGGCATCGCACTCGTGCGTCGTCACGAAGCGCGTCGCCATTTGGACGCCGGCGGCGCCGAGCTGCAGAAACCTGAGAATGTCTGCGCCGGTGTAGATGCCCCCGGCGGCGATCACGGGAATCGCCTTCTGGTGCTTTGCCTCGAAGGGCTTGAGCTCGGCCAGGACCTCCGCGACCAGTCGTTCCAAGGCGTAGGCAGGGTCGCCGATCTGCTCCGGCTTGAATCCGAGATGCCCGCCGGCCAGTGGCCCCTCGACCACGATAGCGTCGGGGAGGTAGGCGAACCGCTCCGTCCAGCGCCTGGCGATGATCCTGGCCGCCCGTCCGGAAGACACGATAGGCACCAGCTTCGTCCGGCCCGTGCCGGTGAGGTAGTGCGGGAGGTCCAGCGGGAGTCCCGCCCCGGAGAAGATGACGTCGATGCCCTCCTCGAGGGCCGTCTTCACCAAGTCCCCGAAATTTGACAACGCCACCATGATGTTGACGCCGAGGATGCCCTGGCTCAACTCCTTCGCCCTGCGGACCTCCCGCCTCAGGGCGCGGGTGTTGGCTTCGAGGTAGTTCAAATAGGAGTCCGCCTCGAGCATCCCGATCCCAGCACAAGCGATGACGCCGATCCCGCCCTCGTTGGCGACCGCCGACGCCAGCCCGGACAGGGACACTCCGACCCCCATTCCGCCCTGGATGATGGGAAGGGGCGCGCTGAGGTTCCCGATGCGCAAGGCCTGCGGACGGCGATCGCTCATGGACAGCATCCTTTCTCGGGTGTGCTCAAGTGCGCACTCTTTCCCGCCGGAATCGACTCAACTGGCCGGGAGTACCGCCCGTGTGGAGCGGCCAGGTCTTCGTGATAGCTGTCACCATGCAGCCGGGGTACGAGGAAGGGTCCGGGTTGCGCACGGCGTTCGCCGCAGGCGATGACGGGCGCCGCAGCAGGATGTGCATCCCGGGTAGGACAATTAGGCGACACACTAGCCTACTGGCGGGTGTCTTGGCAATCACCGATTTTCCCGGGGCTGCAAATAGATACCTGACGCGGATTCTTCGCGAATCATCACGGGGAATGACCATTTCTTTTTGCGCTCGTCCCGGTCGGCTGCGGTCAGCCGTCGGATGGGCGAGATGGGGTGGAGGGCGAAGACGGCGCTTGGGTCGATGCGCGGGGCGATGACGAGGACGCATCGGCGGTGCCTGGCGGGGCGCCCGAGGATGGCGCTCTCGCCTCGAGCGGGCTGGGCTCCGTGCCCTTGATGAAGTATTCCAGAATTGCGCCCTTCTCCTCCCGCGGGACGGGATGGCCGGTCATGTGGTTGACGGGAATCGCCACCACGTTCTCCGGAACCGGGAAGTCATCCGGCGAGAGATCGGCCAGGGCCTTCTGCATGAAGGTGATCCAGAGGGGGAGGGCCAGCCGGCCTCCAGTCTCCGCCGAGCCCAAGGAGCGCTTCACGTCGTATCCTATCCAGACCCCCGCGACCAAGTTTGGCGTGAAGCCGACGAACCACACGTCGGTCGCCTCGGAGCTGGTTCCCGTCTTTCCCGCCAGCGGCCGTTTCAGGACGCGGGCGCGGGCGCCCGTCCCCCACTCGACCACGCCCTTCATCACGTTCGTCAGGACATAGGCGGTCTCCGGGCGCATGACCTCCTGGGGCTCGACGATGTGCTCTTCCAGAATGCGGCCCTGGTTGTCGGTCACCTTGCGGATGGCAAACGGCTCCGCCCGGACCCCTCCGTTGGCCACGACCCCATAGGCCGAGACCAGCTCCAGCGCGGTGACCTCGGAGACCCCCAAGGCCAAGGCGACCTCGCGCCGAAGCTCGCTTTCGATCCCCATCTGGTGGGCCATCCGGACGACCGGATCCACGCCGACCCGCTCGATCAGCTTCACGGTCACCACGTTGACGGAGTTCTCCAGCGCGCGACGCAACGTTGTCGGCCCATGGAACTTCCGGTCGTAATTTTCCGGCGACCACTCGATCACCTTTCCCCCGGCCCGGAAGTGGAAGGTGATGGGGGAGTCTTCGATCATCGTGGAGGGTGTGAGCCCCCGGTCGAAGGCGGTGGCGTACACAAAGGGCTTGAAGGCAGAGCCGGGCTGCCGCTTGGCCTGGGTGGCCCGGTTGAACTTGCTGCGCTCGAAATCGTATCCCCCGATCATGGCCTTGATCGCCCCGTCCCGGGGGTCGAGAGCCACCAGGGCACCTTCGAGTTCCGGGTCCTGCTCCAGGACCAAGTCTGCGACCCTCCGCCGCTCATCCACGGACAGCACCTGGACCAGGATGGGATCCCCCTCCCGAAACGCCCCGGCCAGGTTGCTGATCTTCGTCCACTGCATGCTCTCGAGGGGGATCTCACCTCGGTAGCGCCCGAGCTGAACCTCCAGGGACTTTGCCTTCACCTTCAGGACGGTGCCGGGGAGGATCTCACCGGTCCGCGGCGTGTAGGGGCCGATGCGCGCCCGCGCCGGATCCGGGCCCCGCTCCTTTCGGGGGCGATAGCCCCGGGCTTTGTCGAGGTCGCGGAGGCCGCCGACCAGCGCCTCTTCGGCCGCGCGCTGCATCTTCAGGTTGAGCGTCGTGTAAACCTTCAGCCCGCTGTTGTAGAGCGTGTATGCTCCGTAGGTCTCCTCCAGCGACTGCCGGACGTGCTCGACGAAGTAGGGGGCAATGGTTCGGCTACGCGTGAAGAGGGTCTCGTCGAACGGGGTCCGGCTGGCCACCTCGGCCTGGGCCCGGGTGATGAACTTCATCTCCACCATGCGATTGAGCACGTGGTCGCGCCGGCGCCGGGCGCGCCCCGGCTCCAGGATGGGCGAGAACCGGTTGGGGGCGCTGGGCAGCCCGGCCAGCATGGCCGTCTCGGCCAGGTTGAGCTCCGCGACCGATTTCTTGAAATAGGTCTGGGCCGCAGCCTCCACCCCGTAGGCCCCGTGGCCGAAGTAGACCTGGTTGAAGTACAGCTCCAGGATCTTGTCCTTGGAATAGTGCTTCTCGATCTCGACGGCCAGAAGAGCCTCCTTGATCTTGCGGGTGAAACTCTTCTCGGGTGTGAGGAAGAGGACGCGGGCCAGCTGCTGGGTGATGGTACTTCCCCCCTGGGACTTTCGCCGGCTCAGGACATTCATGATCATGGCGCGGGCGATGGCGCGGGGGGAGAGGCCGCGATGCTCGTAGAAGCGGGAATCCTCGACCGCCAGCACGGCCTGTTTCAGCTGGAGCGGGATCTTGGCGAGGGGGAGCAGGATGCGCCGCTGCTCGTAAAAGGAGGCGAAGGGCTCACCCTGATCCGTGTAGAGGGTGGTCGTGATGCTGGGCTGGTAGCCCTCGAGGCCGTCCAGGCTGGGGAGATCGCGGAGGAACCCGACGAAGACGCCGGCGGCTGCGCCCAGCCCGATGACCAGGGAGATCAGCAGGCCCCACAGGCCAACGAAGACGAGGCGACGGCGAAATGCCTGCCGGCTGCCGTAGGACCGCCCGGCACGTCTGCTGAACGCCATGGTGGCGGAACTATAGCATACGGAGGGGGCGGAGGAAAGGGCGCGACCCGCGGCACGATTCGTCCTGGACTCGCGGCGGATCGGGTCCAGGCCTTTTCGGTTGCGACGCCCCAGTCGCTGTGGTACAAGATGCGCCTGCCTGCCCCGATCCGGAATGCTCGACGCACTCGATTTCCCGCAGAGGTCCGCACAAGGGAGCTGTAACGAATGATCCGGATCGGGGCCAGTCGAATCGGAGCGAGCGACATGGACGTGGATCGGGAAGCCCGGCGACAGTTAAACGTGCTGAAGGCGAGGGCGGTGGATCTCTTGGTGGAGGAGGAGCTGTACGCAAAGCTCCGCCGGTCGCTCTCCACCGGGACGCCGTTGCGGGTCAAGCTTGGCCTGGATCCCACGGCACCGGACCTCCACATCGGGCACACCGTGGTCATCCACAAGCTGCGGGAGTTCCAGGCCCTCGGGCACGACGTCATCTTTCTCATCGGCGACTTCACCGGGATGATCGGGGATCCGAGCGGCCGCTCCGAGACCCGCCAGCCCCTGACCGTCGAGCAGATCCGGGAGAACGCCGAGACCTACAAGCGACAGATCTTCAAGATCCTGGATCCCCAGCGCACGATCATCGAGTACAACAGCCGCTGGGGGAAGGCGCTGGGGTCCGAGGGGATAATCAAGCTGGCCGCGCGGTACACGGTAGCGCGGATGCTGGAGCGGGATGATTTCCAGAAGCGTTTTGCCGAGGGGCGCCCGATCAGCCTCCACGAGTTCCTGTACCCGCTCCTGCAGGGGTACGATTCCGTGGCGCTGCGTGCCGACGTGGAGCTGGGCGGGACAGACCAGAAATTCAACCTGCTGGTCGGACGCGAGCTCATGCGGGATAATGGCATGGAGCCCCAGGTCATCATGACGCTGCCGATCCTGGAGGGACTGGACGGCGTCCAGAAGATGAGCAAGAGCCTGGGGAACTACATCGGCATTGACGAGCCCCCGGAGACGATCTTCGGGAAGGCCATGTCCATCCCCGACAGCTTGATCATGCGCTACATGGAGTTGGCGACCGCCATCTCCCGGGAGGAGATCGCAGGGATCCAGGCAGGGATGGCCAAGGGTTCGGTGCACCCGAGGGACGCCAAAGTGCGGCTGGCGAAGGCCCTGGTGGCTCAGTACCACTCGGACGAGGCCGCCGAGAAGGCGGCCCGCCGATTCGACGAGGTCTTCAGTGCCCGGGTCTTTCCGGCCGATGCGCCGGCGGTGACGCCTTCAGCCGAGCTCATGGAGCCCGGCGGGAAGGTCTGGATCGTTCGCCTGGTGACGTTTGCCGGAGTTGCCTCGAGCGGGTCCGAGGCCAGGCGGCTGATCCGCCAGGGGGGAGTCGAGGTGGACGGGGAGGTCATCCGGGACGAAGATTTCCGGGTGGTCCTCGACCGGGAGCGGAGAATCCAGGTCGGAAAGCGGCGGTTTTTCAGGGTCTTGCCACCCCAATAGGCGAGTTCGATTTTTCGGCAGACGGCGAAGAAACCGCTTGACATATCTGGGAAGGTAAGGTAAAAGGATAGGTGCGCTGGCAGGAGGACCATGTCGAATGGGGCCTTGACCGGCCAGGGTAAATGTTCTAGATTTCCATGTGGCGGGAGGTGTTGGGGCCCGCCACTTCTGTTCTCTGACAACTGAATATCATTGCTACTGGCTTGTGGGTGGACACACGCGCAATTCCAACCCCGTCTGCCAGAGACGGGGTGGTCCGAGATCTCTCGCAAGAGGGAAGAAAATTACTCGGAGAGTTTGATCCTGGCTCAGAACGAACGCTGGCGGCGTGCCTAACACATGCAAGTCGAGCGAGAAAGTCCCCGCAAGGGGATGAGTACAGCGGCGAACGGGTGAGTAACACGTGGGCAACCTGCCCCTCAGTTAGGAATAACCCCGCGAAAGCGGGACTAATACCAGATCACGTCCCCTGGGGGCATCCCTGGGGGACCAAAGGGGGCGAGCGTAAGCGGCTCTCGCTGAGGGATGGGCCTGCGGCTGATTAGCTAGTTGGTGGGGTAACGGCCTACCAAGGCGACGATCAGTAGCCGACCTGAGAGGGTGACCGGCCACACTGGGACTGAGACACGGCCCAGACTCCTACGGGAGGCAGCAGTGGGGAATCTTGCGCAATGGGCGAAAGCCTGACGCAGCGACGCCGCGTGGGTGATGAAGGCCTTCGGGTCGTAAAACCCTGTCGGGTGGAACGAATCCCCGCCCCCCTAATACAGGGGCGGGTTGACGGTACCACCGAAGGAAGCCCCGGCTAACTACGTGCCAGCAGCCGCGGTAATACGTAGGGGGCGAGCGTTGTTCGGATTTACTGGGCGTAAAGAGCGCGTAGGTGGTTCGATCAGTCGGAGGTGAAAGCCCTCGGCTCAACCGAGGATCCGCGTCCGATACTGTCGAACTTGAGTGCAGGAGAGGAGAGCGGAATTCCCAGTGTAGCGGTGAAATGCGTAGATATTGGGAGGAACACCGGTGGCGAAGGCGGCTCTCTGGACTGCCACTGACACTGAGGCGCGAAAGCTAGGGGAGCAAACGGGATTAGATACCCCGGTAGTCCTAGCCGTAAACGATGGGCACTAGGTGTGGGAGGTATCGACCCCTTCCGTGCCGCAGCTAACGCATTAAGTGCCCCGCCTGGGGAGTACGGCCGCAAGGTTGAAACTCAAAGGAATTGACGGGGGCCCGCACAAGCGGTGGAGCATGTGGTTTAATTCGACGCAACGCGAAGAACCTTACCAGGGCTTGACATCCTGCGAATCCCATCGAAAGATGGGAGTGCCCGCAAGGGAGCGCGGAGACAGGTGGTGCATGGCTGTCGTCAGCTCGTGTCGTGAGATGTTGGGTTAAGTCCCGCAACGAGCGCAACCCTCACCCCTTGTTGCCATCAGGTCAGGCTGGGCACTCTAGGGGAACTGCCCCGGTTAACGGGGAGGAAGGTGGGGATGACGTCAAGTCATCATGCCCCTTACGTCCTGGGCTACACACGTGCTACAATGGCCGGTACAAAGGGATGCAAGACCGCGAGGTGGAGCTAAACCCAAAAAGCCGGTCTAAGTTCAGATTGGAGTCTGCAACTCGACTCCATGAAGGAGGAATCGCTAGTAATCGCGCATCAGCACGGCGCGGTGAATACGTTCCCGGGCCTTGTACACACCGCCCGTCACACCACGAAAGCCAGTTGTACTCGAAGTCGCTGAGCTAACCCGCAAGGGAGGTAGGTGCCGAAGGTATGACTGGTGATTGGGGTGAAGTCGTAACAAGGTAGCCGTATCGGAAGGTGCGGCTGGATCACCTCCTTTCTAAGGAGCTGACCCGCCCGCCGCGAGGCGGACGAGAGGCTTTGAGGTCGATTTACCCCAGGCTGGTAGCAATGATATCCTCATAGACGCGCGCATCCGAGCTGAGAGAGCGACGCCAGCGGGGAGGGACCCGACGGGAGACGTAGCCAGAAGGGTGGCCCTCCCCATTGTGTGTCGGGGGAGAAGGATCCGCAGTTCCTCAGCCGAGCAGGGCGCCCGCTGGATGGATTGGAAGTGCGGTCGGGTGACGAGGCGAAGATCTCGACTGCTGCCCGGGGTTTGGCCGCGGGAGGGCCTTTAGCTCAGCCGGCTAGAGCGCACGCTTGATAAGCGTGAGGTCCCTGGTTCGATCCCAGGAAGGCCCACCAACCGATTGCGGAATTCGGAATGTGGAATGGGGAATTCCGCAATCCGCATTCGGCATTCCGCATTGAGTTGGGGATGTAGCTCAGACGGGAGAGCACCTGCTTTGCAAGCAGGGGGTCAGCGGTTCGATTCCGCTCATCTCCACCATCGGTTGGGTGCAGCGCGCGGAAGCGATGTCCTCGCCGGGGGCGAGGATTCGCTCTTTGACAACTGAATAGCGATCGGGTATCCACTCTGTTTCACCGAAGCAAAGTGGGGTCAAGCTACTAAGAGTATACGGTGGATGCCTTGGTACCAGCAGGCGATGAAGGGCGTGGTAAGCTGCGATAAGCCTCGGGTAGTCGCACACAGACGCCAATCCGGGGATTCCCGAATGGGGCAACCCCTCCCGGCTAATCCCGGGAGATCCTGCGCTGAATCCATAGGGGCAGGAGGCCAACGCGGGGAACTGAAACATCTCAGTACCCGTAGGAAGAGAAAGCAACCGCGATTCCCCCAGTAGCGGCGAGCGAACAGGGAACAGCCCAAACCGACGACACGTGATAGCCCGCAAGCGTTGTGGCGTCGGGGTCGCGGGGCCTGACCGGTTCCGATTGCGGTCGGGACGGGGAGTGACAAATCCCACGCGTAACCGAAGCGCCTGGAAAGGCGCGCCGCAGAAGGTGACAGTCCTGTAGGGTAAATGCGTGGGACTCCCTGGGTCGGGCTCCCAAGTACCACGGGACACGTGGAATCCTGTGGGAATTCGGGGGGACCACCCTCCAAGGCTAAATACTCGCTGGTGACCGATAGTGAACCAGTACCGTGAGGGAAAGGTGAAAAGCACCCCGAGAGGGGAGTGAAATAGTACCTGAAACCGTATACTTACAAGCAGTCGAAGCCCTATGTCTCTGCCGCAAGGTGGAGACAGGGTGACGGCGTGCCTTTTGCATAATGAGCCGGCGAGTTACCGTGCGTAGCAAGGTTAAGCCGATCAGGCGAAGCCGGAGCGAAAGCGAGTCCGAACAGGGCGGGTACCCACCCCGTAAGGGGTGGGTGTAGTTGCGTGCGGTAGACCCGAAGCCAGGTGAGCTATCCTTGGCCAGGGTGAAGTGGCGGTAACACGCCATGGAGGCCCGAACTCATCACGGTTGAAAACGTGTGGGATGAGCTGAGGATAGGAGTGAAAGGCCAATCAAACCTGGAAATAGCTGGTTCTCCCTGAAATAGCTCTAGGGCTAGCCTCGGAGGGTCAGCAGCGGCGGTAGAGCACTGGATGAGCTAGGGCTCTTACCAGGGTACCGACCTCAACCAAACTCCGAATGCCGCTGACTATACTCCGGGAGTCAGACTACGGGGGCTAAGCTCCGTGGTCAAAAGGGAAACAGCCCAGATCGCCAGCTAAGGTCCCCAAATGCAGGCTAAGTGGGAAAGGCTGTCACATCGCTGAGACAACCAGGAGGTTGGCTTAGAGGCAGCCATCCTTGAAAGAGTGCGTAACAGCTCACTGGTCAAGTGACGTGGCGCCGACAATGTAACGGGGCTCAAGCCTGCTACCGAAGCTGCGAATCCCGCTGAAAGGCGGGGTGGTAAGGGAGCGTTCTGCCGCCAGTGAAGCCGGACCGGAAGGACCGGTGGAGGTTGCAGAAGCGATTATGCCGGCCCGAGTAGCGATAATCTCGGTGAAAAACCGGGACGCCGTAAGTCTAAGGTTTCCTGGGGAAGGTTAATCCGCCCAGGGTTAGTCGGTACCTAAGCCGAGGCCGAAAGGCGTAGGCGATGGACAACAGGTTAACATTCCTGTACCACCGGACGGCGACCAAGACGCGATGGGGGGACGCAGGAGGGTAGGCCAGCGCGCGATCGGACGTGCGCGTCCAAGCCGGTAGGGGGCTCCGGTAGGCAAATCCGTCGGAGCGCTACCCCGAGAGGTGATGGGGATCCTGTCCCTCGGGATGGGAGAACTGGTTGAGCCCACGCTGCCAAGAAAAGCCTCTAGCGAGCCGTCAGGTGACCGTACCGCAAACCGACACAGGTAGACGGGGAGAGCATCCCAAGGCGCTCGAGAGAACACGCGTTAAGGAACTCGGCAAAATGTCCCCGTAACCTCGGGAGAAGGGGAACCGACCACCGTTAGTAGCCTCGCGCTGCGAAGCGGTGGACGGTCGCAGAGAATCAGGCCAACCGACTGTTTACTAAAAACACAGGAGGGTGCGAAGCCGCAAGGCGCTGTATACCCTCTGACGCCTGCCCGGTGCCGGACGGTTAACAGGAGGGGTCAGCCCCGCCGCAAGGCGGGGCGAAGCCCTGAATCGAAGCCCCGGTAAACGGCGGCCGTAACTATAACGGTCCTAAGGTAGCGAAATTCCTTGTCGGGTAAGTTCCGACCTGCACGAATGGCGTAACGAGTTGGCCGCTGTCTCAACGCGTGGCTCGGTGAAACTGTAGTTCCGGTGAAGATGCCGGATACCCGCCGTAAGACGGAAAGACCCCGTGAACCTTTACTGTAGCTTGGCATGGGATTTTGGTGCAGCTTGTGCAGGATAGGTGGGAGGCGCTGAACCTCGCCCGTCAGGGTGGGGGGAGCCAACCTTGAGATACCACCCTAGCTACGCTGAAGTTCTAACCTACGCCTGTGATCCAGGTGGGGGACAGTGCCAGGTGGGCAGTTTGACTGGGGCGGTCGCCTCCTAAAATGTAACGGAGGCGCCCAAAGGTTCCCTCAGCACGGTCGGTAATCGTGCGTCGAGTGCAAAGGCATAAGGGAGCTTAACTGCGAGACCTACAAGTCAAGCAGGTGCGAAAGCAGGGCTTAGTGATCCGGTGGTCCCGCGTGGAAGGGCCATCGCTCAACGGATAAAAGGTACTCCGGGGATAACAGGCTTATCGCGTCCAAGAGTCCACATCGACGACGCGGTTTGGCACCTCGATGTCGGCTCATCGCATCCTGGGGCTGAAGCAGGTCCCAAGGGTTGGGCTGTTCGCCCATTAAAGCGGTACGTGAGCTGGGTTTAGAACGTCGTGAGACAGTTCGGTCCCTATCTACGGTGGGCGGAGGAGATTTGCGGGGAGCTGTCCTTAGTACGAGAGGACCGGGATGGACGAACCGCTAGTGTCCCAGTTGTTCCGCCAGGAGCATTGCTGGGTAGCTATGTTCGGCCGGGATAAGCGCTGAAGGCATCTAAGCGCGAAGCCCCCCCCAAGATGAGATCTCCCGGGCGCAAGCCCCTGAAGGCCCCTCGAAGACCACGAGGTTGATAGGCCGGAGGTGTACGTCCCGTGAGGGATTCAGCTTACCGGTACTAATCGGCCGTGCGGCTTGACCCCATATTTCTTTCTGCATATCATAATACGGGAAGCAGGGTGGATACCCCGATCGCTATTCTCATTTGCCCATGCGACGCACGATCCTCTTGATCAGCGCGGGAAGCGCATTGGCCGTGGCCGCGGTGGCGTGGATCGCCGCGGCCCAGCTCGTTGGGCGGGAGGCTGAATCCCGGTCGCCGGAAACTGCAGATGTTTCCGTGCCGGCGCCCCCCCAAACGAAGGTAGACATCAATCAGGCTGGTTTGGAGGAGTTGACACGGCTCCCGGGAATCACGCCAGCCATTGCTGAGCGAATCGCCCAGCATAGGCCGTATCGCAAGCTGGACGATCTTGTCACGCGGAATGTCTTGGGGAAAAAGCAGTTTGCCAGGATTCGGGAGTTCGTCGTCGTCAACCCCCGGACTCCGTGAGGCGTCGCAGACAGGGCCCGATGTAGACGGGTTTCCGGTGGCAATAGCGGAGGGGAAACACCCGTTCCCATCCCGAACACGGAAGTTAAGCCCTCCAGCGCCGATGATACTGCCTGGGCAACTGGGTGGGAAAGTAGGTCGCCGCCGGGATAATCTCCGAAAGGCCTCACGCGATTTCGCGTGAGGCCTTTCGTGTTTCTGCAGCGCAGAATAGCGACCAACGATCAGGATTAATGGCTGGAAAAGCGATCGAAGCCCAAAAAAGAATCGAGTAAATTGAAATCCTTTGAAATTCAAGAGGTTACTTGACAGCCTGGGAGGAATGTGTTACAGATAGGGTCAAAACCTCTTGGAAAAGAAGGCATGAGCTGCTCTAGCCCAATGCGAGCGACCATGAGTTCTCGCCTGAGCGGCCTCGCTTTACTGGCCCTGGGGATCTTTGCCTGCCTTGTCTCGCCGGTCTGGTCCGCTCAAGTTAGCGTGACTCTCCCGGATCGTTCCATCAGCCTCCCGATCCTCACGGTTGAACGCCGACAATACCTCGATGCCCGCGCGGTGGCTGCATTGGTCTCGGGGAAGTTCCAGGTGGAGGCCGCCAGAGGCCGGGCCACGCTTCGCGTGAGCCAACAAGCCCTTGTGCTTCACGTGGGTAGCGCGACGGTTCGGGTCGGCGACCGGGCCGTTTCGCTCTCCTCTCCGCCCCGGATCCTGGGCCGCCGCTTCCTTGCCCCCATGGACCTCCTGCCCTTGGTGCTGGCCGAGCGGTACGGTCAGGAGGCGGTGGAGTGGAAGCCGGAGCAGCGGGTCGCGCGGGTTCGTTCGCGGGATGCGACGATCACGCAGATACGCGTGGGCACCTACCCAACTCACACGCGGGTCGTCCTGGAAACGGTTGGCCGCCTGGAGTGGTCCATCCAGCAAGAAGAGAGCGGTAACGTCCTGCGGATCGTCGTGCCCGACGGCGTGCTGGCGAAGAGCATCCAGCCACTTACCCTTCGGGCAGGGACCGTGCGAGCCGTTCAGTCGGCCCAACAGGCTGGGGGGGCTGAGGTCAGGCTTCTCCGCGAGGGGCGGAACGCCGGGATCCGGACCTTGACGCTCAAGCACCCTGACCGGATTGTGATTGATATTCTGGCCGGTGCGCCAGCAGAGTCGGAGCAGAGGGCGGCCCGCGAGGACGCGGGTTCTCCGCCCGGCCCGTCTTCTGCCCCGGCCCAGTCCGTTTCTCCCGCGGGGGTCAGACCGATTCCGCCCCCGGCGGAAACTGCTCCACGGGTGAGTCAAACCTCGGGCGAACCCGCCCTCCCTGCATCCGATCGGCAGCCGGGCAACACCCGTCCGACCCCGCCGTCGGCTAATGCGAACGCGGGGAGCCCGGTGGGAGGACCCGGTGTGCTGACCGTCGTCCTGGATCCCGGACACGGAGGTCACGATACTGGGGCCGTCGGCCCCTCTGGGCTGATGGAGAAAGACGTTGTCCTGGACCTGGCCCTGCGGCTGCGGCGGCTGCTCACGCAGCGACTCGGCATCCGGGTCATCATGACGCGGACCGAGGACGTCTTCGTCCCGCTCCAAGAGCGCACCGCCATCGCGAACCGGGGCAAGGCGGATTTCTTCCTCAGCATGCATATGAATGGTGCCGTCAAGCGCGGCGCGGGGGGGTTTGAAACCTTCTACTTCACCTGCGAGCCTTCGGACAGCGACGCCCGAGCGTCGGCGCAGCGCGAAAACCTGGTGATCGAAAGCAACGGCGCAGCGGGGAAGGACCTCGAGTCCCTGCTCAAGATCACCCTCGCCGACATGGCGGTCACGCGAGACATCCGGGAATCGAGCGAGCTGGCCGAACTCGTGTTGACCTCCCTGGACAAACTGCTGAGGGTGGAGAACCGCGGCGTCAAATCGGGGCCGTTCTACGTCCTCGCCACGGCGGCCATGCCGGCCATCCTGGTGGAGAGCGCGTTCATCACCAACCCCAAGGAGGAGCGCAAGCTTCAACAAGACGCGTACCGGCAGCACGTCGTTGAGGCCCTGTACGAGGGGATCGCGAAGTACAAGGTCCGCTACGAGCGGCGGGTCGGGATGGGGAGCGGTGCCGCTGCCGCCGCGGACTCGTGATCCCATGCCCGCTGCCGCGCGCCAGGCCAGGCTCTGGCCGTGGCTCGGCCTCCTGGTTGTCTCGTTGGGGGTGACGGCGGCGATCGCGTGGCAGATCTTGCCGGCCGCGATTGACCTGCCGAGCGTCCGGCCACGCCCTCCGGCTCCGCAGTCCACTCCCCGGCCGGCAGCGGTGGAACGGCGCCGGGTGCGTCTGTTCTTTCCGCAGGAATCGGGCGACACCCTCAAAGAACTGGAACGGGAGATTCCCCGCCGACCCCTCCTGGCGGAGGAGGTGCGGGCCGTCCTTCGCGAACTGGCCAATGGTGTGTCCGGGGGGTGGCCTCCCATACCGGCTACGGCTGAAGTCCGCCAGGTGTTCCTGGACGCCTTCGGGATCCTTTACCTTGATTTTAACAAGGAGATCCAGGCGGTGGCCACGGCGCCGGACCCGCAACCGGAGCTTGCCATCTCGGCCATCGTCACCAGCCTGACAACCAGCTTCAGCGAGATCAAGCGCGTGCAGTTCCTCGTCGAGGGGAAGGAGATGGCGGGCACGGCCGGAGGCTGTGACCTCCGTCGTCCCGTCAGCCCGCGCTTCCCTGGCGAGGAGAATCCCCCCGTCGTTTCTCAACCTCGGGAATAGATCGGAGGGCTGATGCGACCAGATGGACGGCGAGCGGACGAGATGCGCCCGGTCACCATCACCCGGGACTTCCTCCGGCACGCGGAGGGGTCGGTCCTGATCACGGTGGGAGAGACCAGGGTCGTCTGCACGGCCAGCGTGGAGGATAAGGTGCCGCAGTTCCTGCGCGAGACCGGGCAGGGCTGGGTGACGGCCGAATACGGCATGCTTCCCCGTTCGACCAAGACCCGCACTCCGCGGGAAGCGTCGTCGGGCCGTCCGAGTGGCCGCACGTTTGAAATCCAGCGTCTGGTTGGCCGATCGCTCCGGGGCGTCACGGACCTCCCGGCCTTGGGAGAGCGGACCATCTGGATCGACTGCGACGTCATCCAGGCCGACGGGGGCACGCGGACGGCCGCCATCAGCGGGGCCTTCATCGCCTTGGCCGATGCGCTCCACACCCTGCGGCAGAACGGTCGGATCGCCACGTTCCCCCTGAAGGACTTCGTGGCCGCCACCAGCGTGGGAGTCGTCGAGGGACAGGTGGTGCTGGACCTGTGCTATGCTGAGGATGCCATCGCCGAGGTGGACATGAACGTCGTGATGACCGGGGCGGGGAAGTTCATCGAGGTGCAGGGCACGGCCGAGGAAACCCCTTTCGATCGCTCCCAACTCGATGGCATGTTGCAACTGGCCGCGAGCGGGATCCGAGAGCTCATCGCCATGCAGCGAAAACTGTTGGCCGAGCGGTTCGCAGGCGGCAAATAGTCCCTTGACAAGAGGCCAGGAATAACGAGGAGTTAGGAGGACAGGTTGCGCGGGGGTTGCGTTTGGTTGCGCGTCAAAATGGCCTCCAGGGCTTCAGCCGCCGCCCGGTTGCTCCCGGGGACGGCATGGGTGTACAGGTCTGCCGTCGTACTGATGGAGGCGTGGCCCAACTGCCGGGAGACGGTGAGCAGGGGCACCCCGGCCTTGACAGCCGCCGTGGCGAAGCTGTGCCGGAGGTCGTGCACTCGGATTTGGCGAATCCCTGCCGCCCTGAGAGCCTTTCGCAGGCCTTTCCGCACCACCTCGGCCACCTCGGGCATGGTGGTCCAGCTTGCCCCAGGAAAGAGCCACCGGGCCTCTGTGCCCTGAACCGCTGCCTCAGCCTGCCGGATCTCCCGAATCTTCGCCAGGAACGCCATGGCGGTAGCCGGAACGTCCACCGTCCGGCCCTTCCCGTTCTTCGGACTGCTCGCGTACCCCCGCCGCACGGTCCGGCGGATATGGATTTGCTCGCTGGGCACGTCCAGATCCCCCACCTGCAAGCCCAGGGCTTCCCCAACACGCAAGCCTGCCGTCGCCATGACCAGAAGGATCGGGTATTCCCGCGGGCACAGCCGCTCTGCCGCCGCCAGCATGCCCCCCAGGTCCTCCGGGGTGAGGTAGTCCGCCCGCCGGACCTCGGTATCCTCCCGCCCCAGGCTACCTTCAATGCACTCCACCGGGTTGGTCTTGAGCAGGCCCAAGCGGACCGCCCGCCGGCAGATCCCTCGCAGGACGGCCCGCACGGTGCCCAGGTGCTTCTTGGACAACCCCTCCTCGCGAGTCGCCGTCGACCAGGCCTCTACCCGCTCCGCCGTCAGGTCGCTGATGGGAAGGGCTCCGAAAGCTGGCGCGAACCGAGACCGGATGACGTTTCCATAAGTGATTTTGGTCCCTTGCTTCCAGTTCGGGGATGTGACCCGTTCCCACTGTGCGGATACCTCAGCAAACGTTGGGACGGCCACGGGGCTCTCGGAACGGTCCAGGATCCCGAAATCCCCCAGGGCGAGTTTGCCTCCGATCTTCCCGGCAACAGCCTTTGCCGCCTTCCGTCCCTGCTCACCAGGACCGATCCGTTTCGCCTTCCGCTGTCCTTGGTGACAGATGAAGACCCACCAGGCGCCGTTGCGTTCCCGGATCCGCACGCCCATCGTGTGCCTCCCTTCTACTACTTCCGCTTCGCCAGGTACTCCGCGATGATCCGATTGACCAAGGCGTTGACGCTCGCCCGGCCCCGCTCATCCCGTTCCACCTCAGCGGCGTTGCGGAGCCGCTTCCACGTGGCCTCGTCCACGTTGATGCTGAGTCGCACGCTCTTCACCTCCTCTCGCTTGCTGGGCATTGTAACCTCCTTGTATTAGCCTAGACGCCTAGAAGTATAGGCCCACTCACACAGGCTGTCAAGGGAAATCTCGGGCTTACCGGCAGAATTCCGCAACCACCTCGTCAACGATGGGGTCCACGAGGGCACCCAAGTCGAGGGGCTGCTGCTTGAAGTGGCTCATCCACCGGTCAAAGTCGGAGCGGCGGACCAAGATCTTGCCTGTGATGGTCTGACGCTTCCCGGTCTTCGTGACGGTGACGTGGGGTTCCCGCATGCGATAGTGGGGGAGTGGCCGGCACGGATCGGTCAAGTAGGCGCGGAGGGAGCGGACCGATAGCCCGGAATACTTGCTCAGGGCCTCCAGGTCGAGCCAGGGGTCCAGCTCTTGCCGAAGTTCTACCGCCTCGATCACACGCACGATGTTTTACGTCCTGCCTGTCGGCCTCCGGTGGCCCCCCTGGCGCCTCCTGGGGCGTGCAGGCTCCCCAGCCGCCACACTCACCTCGATCCCTTTGAGCTGGCAGTACCTCAGCAGCTCCTCCTCCGTCACGCCGACCGCCCGGGCCAAGTCGCGCAGGAGGATGCTCTCCTGCCCCTTCTCATCGGTGACTGTCCGGAACCGGCGGAGGCAGCGTGGCGGTGGCATGGAACGTTCCCTGTCAAGACTGCGGGTTGGCGAGCCGGAAGGCGACGCAGCACGACCGGCACAGGCCGAACCTCCCCCCCCGTGGGATCGCCGCACCCCAGGCAACGATCCGTCTCCCGGAAGCTTTTCGCGCGCTGAAGGAGGCGCCAGAGTGGGTCCCGATCAGCCCCCAGGCGGGCTAGGAGTTTGCGAGGGGCAGTGAGGTTGCGGATTCCCCGACCATTCCACTCGACACTGATCTGCCCAACCGCCTCCTCGATCGCGGTCAGAGCTTGGCCCGCGTCCAGGCGGATTTCCTTTCCGGGAAGGGAATCCTTCACGCCCTTCACGGAATTTCCTTCCGGGGCTCGGTAGATGATCGCTGGCCGGCCCCTCTTCCCCTTGCGGGTCTGCCTGATCACTTCCCCGGATGCCTTTAGGCCCTTCAGGGCATCCACCACGGCCCCCAGACGCCGCTTGAGAGCCTTGGCGATTTCCCCGGCCGTGCCGTGCCCTCCGGTCGTCAGGAAATCGCGAACCGCGTGCGCCGTGTCCTGCGCCATCCTTGCAGCCACCCGACTCACCCTGATCCGAGAAAAACCTTGAACCGCCATGACGCCAAGGTCGCCAAAGATGCGATGTTTCGATCTCCCGATCCAAGAACGCGAAAACGCCTTCGTGGGGCCTTCAGAAGCTTGGTTTGTCTCAC